>Ga0302280_1003998_pt1 | contig 10323 bp, 2 predicted proteins | sample III_Fen_E1_1_FD_198771 | JGI IMG/M metagenome (GOLD analysis project Ga0302280, IMG submission 198771) | Peat permafrost microbial communities from Stordalen Mire near Abisko, Sweden - III_Fen_E1_1 | ecosystem: Environmental > Terrestrial > Soil > Wetlands > Permafrost | place: Sweden: Abisko...
ACTGAGGTTTATTGGTGCACCCATAATGACGATGCCTGATGCATTGAAAATTAATATACCACCCTTTGTTCCATTCCACGGCATGGCTTTCAGGGTATCTGTTATTATCAGGTTTGTATATTGTGGGATCGTTATTAATTGAATATTTCCGGCAGTATTGTATTGATTTAGTAATTTGTACCTCAAGTACACATTATTGCCCCCAATTGAATCAACAGTATTATACTCATAAAGACCCGCCCCACCAATGTTTTTTATGGTACCAAAGGTTGAATCATTAGTGGTATCAATTGTTGCGCCTTTCATCTGGATAAGCAGTACGCTATCTCCCTGTTTGAAGAATGAAGCCGTATCGACAGTTACTTCATTTAAGCAACTATCAACCGATGAAACAGCCGCATATTTATTGATGATGCCTGCTGCCTTGCTTATACCTGTGCAGTTTGATGGAACTTTTACCCTGAAACTGTCAATATTTGAGCACCCATAAATATTGGTTACGTTAACTGCAAGAATAGTATCCTGATAAGGATATGCCCATGCCGATTGCTTTGTTGAATCTGACATAAGCGCGCTGTTCCAGCTATAGTGCACACCTCCCGTATCCCCGACAAGATTGATGCTATCCCCGGCGCAAATAGTATCATTTACAATAAAAGCCCGTGGCGAGGCTGCAATATGAACCTGCCGGGTTACGCTATCTTTATTGATGCCATTGCTTACAACAAGTTTTACGCTATAGGTCCCGGCCTTTTTGAAAATGTGATTAGGTGACTGGTAACTTATATGGTTTGACGAACCTGAAGCAGGATCCCCGAAATCCCAATACCAGAAATTTGGTCCCGCATAAGTAGAATCCAAAAATGAAGTAATGGCCCCGGCACAAGTATCCTGCCAGCCAAATGAAGCAATAAAAGGTTCGCAAACCACCTGTGCATTGGGATTAAGAAATACACCTGGGTTGGTTCTGGGGAACACTTTTACATCCATGTTCATAGTACTGTCAGACTGGGTATGCTGGGTAAATGTTTCTTTACGCATCCTTGTTATAACATTGCGAGTATCACAGCCGTTAGTAAGTCCGGCAGAATCTGTTTTTACCACACATAAATTCGGTATACCACTTTCCCCGGTCATGGCATAGCCATTGGGCGTCTTGCATATATTTCCATCGCCAGCATAGAATCCAGTTCCGAGTGCTGCGGATATATTAGAAAAAAGATGGATGTATTTAAAATTTCCTGCTGTATCAAGGCGGCCCAAAAACATATCTGGAGGTCTTGTCTGGAAATATACAGTGTCAATATAAGAGGACAGCATCAGCGAATTTTTGACCGAATCGTATAAAAGGCTGATGCCGGCACCCTCCATTTTGGAATAATCCCTTGCCCAGCGAAGATTACCAGATGTGTCAAGTTTCAGTAGATTGATAATGTGAACAGAATCCGCCTCTATTTTTGTAAAATAACCCGCAGTATCCTGGCTGGCTATATAAATGGCTCCGGGTGTAGTAGTTATATCAGAATTTCCCTGGTAAGACCCGGCATCGTAGTATAAACCATGCGCATCTTGAAAACCATAGCATTTATGCCATAATAGGGTACCATTGGCTGATACTTTATAAACGAAGCTCAAAACAGAATCGTTTCTACTACGGCCGTTTTGATACATACCATTAACCTTAATGCCATTGATAAGGTATCCTCCACCGGGGGAATTGATTACCCTATTCACATGGAAGTTGTCATATCCGTAATAATTTGAGTCACTTCTGTTTACATATGCCTTTGCCCATACCATGCCTCCGGTATCATTCACAGAAATTAATCCCATAGATCCCCACTGATTGTTGCTACCGTGAAATAGCCCTCCTGCTATTAATAGTCCCCCGGTTGGGGTAGTGGTCAGGGAAGTAGGGGCAAAACTATAGAATCCGGTGAAATTCCTCATACTATAATCTCTCGTCCATAATACGCGACCTTTGTTATCCATCTCGGTGAGTATTGTAGAATCCCCTCCAGAGAGAGCCAATGAAAAGGCAAAAACCGAATCGGAAACCCTGACAAGTGGGCTTACGTATTGAAAAGTTTGAACACCAGCCCCATCATCGAAACTATTATTTGCAAAACAGCTTTTTAACCATACCTCCCTTCCCAGGCTGTCAAGCCTGAAAATAACCGGGTAGTTTCCACTGCCTCCTGATGTTGTGTAAGGGAAAAGGCCGGATACTATAAATCCTTTATCGGGCAATGAAATGATACTCTCAGGGTAAGAATAGAAGTGATTACTGGGTCCGGGAACCACTGTCTGGAAGGTAGTGACCCTCTGGGCGTATATGCGGAATGAAAACCCACACAAAAAGGTAAGGTAAACAAAAAAAGTAAATGCCTTTAGGTAACGGGGCATAGGATAGAGGAAGTTTTGTAATAACAAATATAGGGAAAAATATCTGAATTAGGATTTTCAGGAAGAAGAGATGTCATGGTTGGCGGGGTGTTAAAGTTCCCTCCCACTCAGTCTTCCGGCATATGCAATGTTCCGAAACCGTATCAATCAGACAGGGGACTGAGATCTACGATAGCAAACAATTGAAATCGTTTCACGTCAGAATACACAAGATTCCCCTGTGGCAATATGATTCGGCAACATAGTGCAGTGGGTAGACTCCGAGCGGAAGACTAATGTGATACTATTATTACATATGCTATTATGCATTAGTGTTATATGGAAGAACATTGTTATCAGAATAGTGATGAAGTTAGGTATTTGTATGTAAGATTCTAAACTAAATGGCTGTAACATGGTTAGATATTTATAATTCGTCCTTATCTTAAATCTTATAAAACAAAGACATATGAAAATGAAATTAACAATTGGACTGTGCTTTATGACAGTATTTATATCATCTATTATCTACGGTCAAACACAGAAGGATTCGTTTATTGATGTTGGTGGCAGATCTTTAGACGAGATAAGCGACGCAATTATTGATGCTGGGCAGCAAATTGTAGCGGCTGGATATTTTAATAATTCAGCCTACATAAAGGACAGTCTGGATTCCTTTTACAGTTCTAATCCAAATTCTGCATTTTTGATTAAAATGGATAGGCAGGGAAATCCATCTTGGCAAAAAGCATTTAATGGGACAGGAGACCAGTATCCAATGAAAGTTACAGAAGACATATTTGGAAATATTTATGTTGGGGGTTATTTTGGCGATAGCATTTCCGTTGACGGCCTTCATGCTTCTGGAAAGCAGACAGAAAATGCTTTTATTGTTCAATTTGATAGCCTCGGCAAAGCTCAATGGCTGAAAACATTTCCTACAAATGGAGGCCGTACACTGGTCTCTACACAATATTGCGATGCAAACGGTTCGGTTTATGTTTCTGTTTATTCGTCGACTCAATCATTAACTGCTGATGGGAAACAATATCAAAGCAATACTCTTGGATTGACATTGTTGACGAAATATAGTAGTAATGGAGATGTGGTTTGGGCAAAATTATTCAATAATTCAACAAACGGAAATGCAGATATTTTAGGAATATCTGGGGATAATGCAGGCCATATATATATATCCGGAGCAACACAGGGTGTTCAAACCCTCTTTGGCGGAATCCATTTACCCGGCTTTAAAGACACTAACTATGTATTATTTATTGCCAAACTGAATGAATCTACTGGTAGTATGCTATGGATAAAGACTTGGGAAACTGCACCATATGCCCAGATTAATAAAATGCAATTAGGCCAAGACGGCAATCTATACGCCAGTGGTACTTTTGAGGATAGCATTGTTATTAACCAAAAAACTGTTAAAACAGTTGGAAATGGACCCCATGGAGACCAGGATATTGTAATATTAAAATTAGATTCTTCCGGGAACATAATATGGGATAAAACAATTGGGACGCCAAGTCCTGATATAGTTGAGGCATTATGTTTGGATAATGAGGACAATTTGTATATAACAGGACCGTACCAGGTTTACTTTCCTGTTGGAAGCGATTCTTTAAAGAGTATAGGAACGGATATTTTTCTGCTTCGGTACGACTCGAAAGGCAATCTTCTCTCTTATAAAAATACTGTAGCAGCAATGTTCTTTAGCTATGCCCAACCTACTTCTCTGATGATTGATAATAGAAACAAAATTTATATGTCCGGATGGTTTAACTATTCCACTACTTTTGGTGATACTACACCAGTAACCCGTGGAGTTAATGATGGTTTTATATGGGGCATTCCTTTGGATTTCAGCGGTATTGCTGAAAACAAAAAAGTTACTAATGAGCTTGCTCTTTATCCCAATCCCGTTTTAGGAAGTGATGTCAATATTCAATTCGCGGCATGTTCCGGCACATTATACCTGGAATGCGATGACATTACCGGTAAAGCTTTGTTTACAAAAGTCATAACTGGAGCGGCTGGTGTATCAAACTATTCAATCACACTTCCTGTCCTTACGCCCGGCATGTATTTTTTAAAAATGAGCTCAAGTACGGGAGTTACCTGTCAGAAATTTATCAAAGGATGAAATATGTTACACTGTCGTAAACAATTGACAATGTGTTAATACTGGCAGTTTTAAGCATATTTTTCATCTCATAAGCAATATGTTCCCTGACACGTAATGATGCTGTCCTTCAATATCAATCACATCCATTTGGTAAATATAGACGCTTTCTATAACCTGTTTACCCTTGAACGTCCCATCCCAGCCAGTATGTCCTGGAGTTGCTTCAAATAGATGCTCACCCCAGCGGTTGTAGATGTTGTAGGTATAGCTTTTAATGCCAACCCCTGAAATATCAAATACATCGTTTATACCGTCTCCGTTCGGGGTAAAGGCATCGGGAATGTATATGGTGATCTGGTTGTCAGTGATCTGGATGGTTTCATAAGCTGTGTCATTAAGGCAAGGGGCAGTTCCATAGGCCACCAAGGTGATCTTGTAATCCCCGCTATCGGTATAAACATAGACAGGGGAAACCATTTTGCTGGAATCATGATTCCCAAATGTCCAAAGATAGGTCAACGTATTGGATGACTGATTTTTGAAACTGATTTCGGTATTGATTTTGACTTTATTGGCCGGCACGGCAATAAACTCCGCTTTTGGAGGTAGAATAACTGTTACATACACGCTATCCATTACTGATACAGGGCTACAATTATCGCTCAATATTACTTTATGCCAGCCGCTTTTATAGCCTTTTTCAGTTATGGTATCACCAGTCAATCCATCATCAACCCATTGAAATTGATAATGCAAACTGTCCCCGCCGCTGCCTATTGTATAGAGCGTTATATTTTGCCCATAGCAAACGGGATTGTTGAGCGCCAATGCCCTTACTTTTAGTTTTGGCCTTACTTTTAGCAATACTGGGCTGCTGTCCTGGCATCCATGACTATTGCTTACCACCAGCATATATTGTTCTGTATTAGGCAATACCGCAATGGCATTAGGATTAGTAGATGAAGACAAATAAGTAGCAGGATGCCAGACGTAAGTTATCCCACCAGATCCCTGCATTGTGTAAGTTTCGTTATAGCACAGGATGGTATCGGGCCCGGCATCGGCAGCGGGAAGCGCATAAACATCCATGATAATCCTCGCAGTATCATTTCCCGGGAAAGAATCTATTTGGCCATTTGGCATTGTAGTCCATACTTTAATGGTATCAATCCCTGATTGGAAATTATAATTGCCCAAATTTATCGTTGCAGTGCTATCGTGGGGTAGGTTTCCAAACCAGTTATAAGGTGTCTGCACTTTCCCGTTTACAGACCATCCTATTTTTATAGAATCAAGATTATTAGTCCCGAAATTATCAAGCTTAACATCTACTATCTGCAAAACAGGACAAAAACTGTCTTGCGGTGATATGATTGATGAAATTCCGGCATCATTCCCGGCCGTAGGAAAATTAAATTTTTCCAAAAAGGCATCTCCTAATAAACCTGAATGAGAAACCTGGTATGCGCCTGAAGTTGAGATGTTATTCGTGCTTTCAGTTACTCCCGTTAAATAAATATTCCCAGTAATGTCCGTACATATTCCCCATCCATAATCAAGACCGTTTCCCCCGAAATAGGTGGACCACGCAAGATTACCCAAACTGCTGAATTTTGCAATAAAAGCATCTTCGTAACCACCTCCAAAAGATGTTTGGTATGCGCCTGAAGTGGCAAAATTAATCTTACTTCCTGTAAATCCGGTTATATAAATATCCCCAGAAGCATTTGAGCATATCCCAAACGCCTGTTCAGAATTATATCCACCATAATAAGTAGCCCACAACCTTGTGCCGGAACTGCTGAATTTTGCTAAAAATGCATCCTCGGGGCCATCTAGAAATAGCTGGTGCGCATCAGAAGTAGCAATACCATTATTACTTGATGTATAACCTGTCATATATACATTACCATAAGTATCAGTGATTATTCTGCATGCCGCATCAGGATTGGCCCCTCCATAATAGGTAGCCCATAATCTTACGCCTGAACTACTGAATTTGGCTAAAAATGCATCCACATTGCCAGCGTTGGATGTCTGAAACGCACCGGAGCTGGCAATGCCGTTAGTACTGGATGTTTCACTGGCAATATAAACATTGCCCGAAACATCTATACATATCCCATTTACTTCATCGCTTGAAGACCCTGTAGTATTGTTGCCTCCATAATAAGTTGCCCATAATATATTGCCAGAACCGTTGAATTTTGCTAAAAAAGCATCTCCAGTTCCTGAATATGATGTTTGATATGCACCTGAAGTAGCTATCCCGCTATCGCTTTGAGTGTATCCTGTAATATAAACATTTCCAGAAATATCAGTGGCAACGCCATATGCGTCATCCTCTTCATCGCCACCATAGTATGTTGCCCATATCAGTTTCCCATTGATTGTAAATTTAGCAAGAAAAGCGTCACTGGTAATATTGGTTGTCCCCTTTTTTACAGTCTGATATGCCCCCAATGTTGCGATACCTCTCTGGCTGGATGACTTGCCTGTAATATAAAGATTGCCAGAACCATCCAGGGCTATACCACTACCAAAGGTACTACTCGCTCCAAAATATGTTGCCCATAATCGCTTACCTGATGTATTAAATTTTACTAAAAAAGCAGCATAGCCACCTCCGTAAGATGTCTGATATGCTCCCGAAGTGGCAATACTATTGGTACCTGCAACGCCCTCAATAAATCCCGTCATATAAACGTTCCCGGAAGCATCTGTTTTTACATCATAGCCTCCGCAATCAAAACTGGACGCAAAATATGTCCCCCAAATCAATGTCGGGTCTATAACCAAAGTTTTGGTTTTGTCGTATCCATTTACCTTAAATCTAATTCTATCATTATGTCTGACAAATGAACTCGCAATTATATTATCTCCTTGGAAACTAACAGGCTTTGATTCCCGCATGGTACCGAGAGCACAAGCATACTTAATTCCGCCATTCTCTGTCATCTCCATATTTTCTAACCCGTTCCACCGAATCTGTATATCACCCACATCGCCACCAGGATAGACCACAAACTCATATTTCATTCCGTTTTCCTTAGCACGGATTACCATGTCTATATTAGGATAAACGTTTTTGTAAGTGACGGATTTATAGGTGTGAACATTAGTGATGCCGTGGTCAGCATCACCGGTGGTGTAATAATTTTCATAATATTCCTGCTGGTCACTGGCTGTTATCTCCGTTGATGGATTCGCATTGACAAGTACAAGGTCGGCTCGGTCTGTAGTCGTTGAAGAAGGTTGTGGTTGGTGGGATTTAAAATTTTGAACTGGCTGACCAGTTGCTTCCGAAACATCCTGTTTCTGTTCAGTCTTTGTAAACATAAAACTGATTTTACCTGGCTGGCAGTATAAATAAACCCCTCCCTGATGGCCATAATATTTGATTTCTGTCGTAGTAAGCTGCCCTTTGTTTTCTACAAAATTCCAGTCTTTATGGTTGATGAATTGTTTGGCAATTGTCGGCGTACCAGCGTATATTATGCTTGTCGCAAAAGAGAATGATAGTACCAAAATGATTTTTAGCCGGTTCATTAACTACTAAGACGTAAATTTCCATAAATGGTTGCTTAAAGGTAAAATGTGACCCATAATGCTGCATATTTTGCGGATTGGAGATATACAGGCAACCTTTTAATTAAAATTCTCGTCATTAAGAAAAAGCAAATCAGTAATTTATATTATTGATGTCTTTATATGATTAGATCTTAATACAATGCCCGTCAAAACCTCCATATTTCGCTCCTTAAAATTTCTTTTCATTGTTTTTTGTTTATTAACAAACCTCCAAATTGCCTTAGCCCAAAAGGTAGAGTGGCTGGATGAAATACAGAACGATGTCTCAGGTCAAAGCGAAGGTATTCAGGCGCTGCATATTCAAAACCAGGGCAAGGTGTATTTTCAGGACCAGTTCTTTCCTCCCATCATATTTCATGGTCAGGCAATCGGCAAGCCTTATTATAACATGATAACAGCTTATGATACCAGCGGGAAATTTCAATGGCTGAAACCTGTGAACCCAAACGGTGATAATGCTGGTGGAGTTTTTATGGCCGGCCCTCCGGGACATAATGGTAATTTTTATTATTTCAGTCAATCAAGCAACCTCGCTTCCCAAAATTCCGGGTATATTTCCGAATCCGACAGCCTTGGCAACAATATCTGGACTCAAAAAATAATTGACGCAGGCAGCGTGGGTACAGAGCAAATAAAAACTGATGATTCCGGCAATGTTTATATGCTTATGATCTCTCGTGGCGGCAGTTTTACTGCCCAGGGCAAAACCTATAGCTTCCCGACTAATGAAGTTACGACCTTTATCATTAAGGCGGATAGCACTGCTAACATAAAATGGGTAAAACCAGTTTTAAGCAGCTATGATGGAAATCAGGCCTTAGCAATCGGCGTAGATAAATTTGGGGATATTTATTTTTACGGATGCACTTACGGCAGTACCATCATAGAACAAGGTAAAACCTATATTTCGTATTATGCATTAAGTTATCTTTACAATGGTATCCCCGAATATATCGGTAAACTTAATAATAATGGCAGCTATAGCTGGTTCCATTTTTTTGATGATGATTTTAACGGTAGCGAAGATTGCGACGTGGATGGCCTGGGAAATCTTTATGTTAAAATGTATTTTGGCGGTGGCAAGGGAGCAGTTGATACAGCAGACCTTGGAGGACTTAAACTATCACCCCGCTACCCTTCGATAATTCTTGTCAAGTTTGATTCTTCAGGGAAACCTTTATGGGCAAGTGGCATCCCACAGCTACAGGGTGAGTCACCCGCAGATGGCGGCGGTGTATGCCTGGACCATCACGGCAATTGCTATATGGCTGACGATTTCAGAAGCACCATATTCACAGGGAGGGATACCGTTACAGCGGGAGTACCAGTGTACAATAATAACAACACCGCTCTTTTTATCAATAAATATGATTCTACCGGGGTATTGCAATGGAGCAAAATATTCAAAACCAACCCAACGGCTGCTCAGGCACAGGTCCTGTTTAGCGACATTTCAGCAGATGATAATGGAACAGTATATTTTACGGGGAGTGATACCGGGAACACCAACCTGGATGGCTTCGCCCTTAAAGCCAGTTCAGCAAAAATTAAGGGATATAGGTCATCTCTATTTGTAGGCAAACTGGGCTTCCCTCCTGTTTACCCGCCGGACAGCATGGGCTATATACATACCTGCGGCTCTCAGTCTTTTAATTTTCACCTCTATTACTATACAACCCCAGATAGTGTGTTCTGGAACTTCGGCGATGGGATGCAAAGCAGGCAGTTTCAGCCATCGCATACTTATTTAAAATCAGGAATATATATCGTAAAAGTAATTGCTTATGTCCAAAGCATCGTCAGGTCTTTTTCAGATACAGTAACATATGTCAATTTCCCATCCAGGCTGTTACCAGGAGATACTACTCTTTGCCCCAATTCTGTTTTAAATATCAATAGTACTGTGCAAGGGGCGACAAGCTATCTCTGGAACAATGGAGATACCGTTCCAGTACGTACCCTAAGCAAGGCAGGTTTTTATAAAATTACTGTTTCGGGAGGGAGTTGCATGATAAGTGGTAGCTTCAACCTAGTATATGACAACCATAGTTTCAGCCTCGGCAACGATACCACCCTCTGTCAGGGAGACACTTTGGTTTTGGCAGGCCCAACCTGGCAAAATGCTCAATATAATTGGAATACAGGTAGTACGAAAGCATTGCTTTTTGTAACAACACCAAATACTTATACACTTGCCGTATATGATGGTACTT
>Ga0302280_1004009_pt1 | contig 10304 bp, 9 predicted proteins | sample III_Fen_E1_1_FD_198771 | JGI IMG/M metagenome (GOLD analysis project Ga0302280, IMG submission 198771) | Peat permafrost microbial communities from Stordalen Mire near Abisko, Sweden - III_Fen_E1_1 | ecosystem: Environmental > Terrestrial > Soil > Wetlands > Permafrost | place: Sweden: Abisko...
GTAAAGTTCTGCAACCGCGCTTCAGTTCCGGGATTCATTTGGCCGCAGATTGCCAGCGGCTGGTCGACGATGACTGCGAACGAGCGCTATTCCGGGACGGAGGCGATTTTGGCCGCGGGAAAGGGCGGAAGGACTGCGCTGGTGATCGGGGCACAGACCCAAAACAACGATCTCCCAGGCGCCATCGCCTTCGCCAAGCACGCGGCCCAACACGGTGCTGACGCGATCTGCTCGCTGCCGCCCGAAGGAAACGATACCGCACTGCTGAGTTATTACAAGGCGATCGGAAGCGCGACGGATCTTCCTTTGTTCGTGCAGACCGTCGGCGATATGTCGGTAGATTTGATCGTCGAGATGTTTCATTCCATTCCCACGATGTGCGTGGTGAAGGATGAGGCGGGCGATCCACTGGCGCGAGTGACTGAGATCAGGCAGAAGACCGGAGACAAGCTGGGAGTGTTTGCCGGCAAGGGAGTTCGGGTGATGATCGATGAGATGCAACTCGGCTTCGCCGGATATTGTCCCGTGGTCGCGCTCGCGGATGTGTATCAGCAGACTTTCGAACTCTTCGAGGCAGGGAAGCGCAGGGAGGCCTTCGATATGTTTGGCCGCATTCTGGCATTCGATTCCATTGCGCATGCGGACCAATATCTGCTGGTGGCGAGGGGAATCTTCAAAGAGAACACCAAGTCGCGGCCCATGCCTGGAATGGGAAACCCGGCCAACAAACCATCCCCGTTGACAGAAAACGACAAGCAAGCTGTTCGCGATGCGCTCAGCACTTATTTGAAGCCTTATCTGCGCGGCTGAACGGAATACGCCATAAGCAAACCTGCGCGACCAGAAAATCAACGAGCAGTTTTTCTGACTCATGGCTGAGGAGCCGCACATGATTCGATCTCTCCGCAATGCGAGGCCAATCCCAGTGCAGGTTTTTGCGCTGACATTCGCATGCGGAATTGCAGCGTTGCCGGTCTGCGCCCAAGGAACGCATCAATCGTCTCCAGCGGCGAAACAGGAGCCGCCACCACTCTTCGCGAAAACCTGCGCTCTGTGCCACGGCGCGGATGCGCGGGGAACGGACCGGGGGCCAACGCTGGTAAATTCGGCCGAGCTCCGAAGCATGCGGGACAGCGACATCGCGGACATCATTCGCAAAGGCAACGCCAAGATGCCGGCATTTTCACTGCCAGCAGCCGAGATTGACACTCTGACTCGTTATTTGCGACTGCTCAACCCGGCGGACTCGGCGACCGCGCTTGCAGGCGATTCGAAAGTGGGAGAACGCATCTTCTTTGGCAGCGGAGGGTGCTCCACATGCCACATGGTTCGAGGCCGCGGAGCACCCAACGGGCCGGACCTTTCCGACGTTGGACGCAGGCTGAGGCTGGAGGAGTTGAAGCAGAAGCTGGCTGATCCGGATACGAAGATGGCCGAAGGCTGGGGCACGATTTCGGCAACGCTGAACGATGGAAGCGTGCTGCATGGGTTCGCGCGCGCCCAGGGCAGTCACGATCTGGTATTGCAAAGCAGCGACGGCAAGTTGCATTTGCTGCTTGACAGCGAATACAAGGCAACCACTCCGGACCAGCATTCAGCAATGCCTGCATATAAGGGAGCGGAGGACGAACTACGGAACCTGGTTGCATTCCTGAGCGGATTGAAAGGCGTGGGTGTGGGGCTCCGAGTTACAATCGCCGCCAACAGTGGCAGAGATTCAGGAGATTGTTCATCCCAGGAATGGAGGTTGGCCGACGTACAACGGCACGCTGGATGGCAACCGTTTCAGCCAGCTTGACCAGGTGAATCTCAACAGCATTCGAAATCTGCAACTGCAATGGACCTACTCGATTCCCTTCAACGGACTGGAGACAACTCCTGTGGTTGTGGATGGGGTGATGTACGTGACCGGCAACAATCAGGTCTATGCGCTGAGCGGGAAGACCGGGCGCGAGATCTGGCGATACGTGCGGCCCAAGAGCGTTGCGGGCACAATCGCGAGCGATGCCGCGATCGGCGTGAATCGCGGCGTGGCTGTGCTGGGAGATCGCATCTTCTATCTTACCGACGATGCGCACTTGATTGCTTTGCACCGGCTGACCGGCGCTCTGCTCTGGGATGTGGATACTCCTGAGGGCGCAAAGGGTCAGTATGGCGGCACTTCAGCGCCGCTGGTTGTCAACGATCTGGTGATCACTGGTGTGAGCGGTGGAGACAATGGGATTCGCGGATTTGTGGCTGCATACAAGGCGGCAACGGGAGAGCTCGCGTGGAAGTTGTACACGATTCCGAGTCCCGGAGACACTGGGCCCGCAGCCGAGACATGGAAGGGTTCGGCTCTTGGTCTCGGCGGTGGGGCTACATGGCTGACCGGCAGCGCGGACGCCGATGCAAATGTTTTGTATTGGGCCGCCGGCAATCCGCATCCGGATACGGACGGCGATGAACGGACCGGCGCCAATCTTTACACCAACAGCGATCTAGCCATCGACGTAAATACCGGCAAGATGCTCTGGTATTACCAGTTCACTCCGCACGATCTTCACGACTGGGATGCGAATGAGCCCATCGTGCTGACGGATGCGAAGTGGAACGGTCAGGATCGCAAGCTGCTTTTGCACGCGAACCGCAATGGCTTTCTATATGTTCTCGACCGCACAACGGGTACGCCTTTGATGGCGACAAAGATGGTGAGGAAGCTGACCTGGGCGAGCGGAATCGACGAGCATACCTGGACTCCGCAACTGCTTCCGGAGAACGAAACCAGTTTGCAGGGGACGGTGACCTGTCCCGCGGTGCGCGGCGCAACCAACTGGTATGCGACCGCCTACAATCCTGCCACAAGGTTGTACTACGTAATGACGGTGGAGGATTGCACCACGTACGTCAAAGCGGAAGACGCAGGCTATCGGAGGTACAACAACCCTACTGATCCCGCGCAGAAGATTCTTCGTGCATTTGACATTGAAACCGGGAAAGTGGCCTGGCAAATCGTTCTGCCCGGGCCGCTGCAATCGAATTACTCAGGTGTTCTGACCACATCCGGCGGCTTGGTGTTCTTCGGCGAAAGCAGCGGGGGATTTGCCGCCGTCGACGCACGCAATGGAAAGTATCTTTGGCACTTTGAGACCAACCATGCCATGAAAGCCTCACCCATGACTTACGCAATCGATGGGCGGCAATACATCGCCATCGCATCGGGATCTAACATTCTCTCGTTTGCTCTGCCCCAATAACGCCCAGGAGATCAACATGAATGCGACAACATCGCGACGCAATTTCTTGGCTGGCTCAACCGGATTCGCGGCAGCCGGCTTCGCTGCCCTTGCCAATCCCATTGCCGCCGCTGCCCAATCAGTGGACGTGAAACCGGGCGACCTTCCCGACCTCACCATCAAGGAAGTGAAAGTTTATGTAACTGACATCAGCAAGCTGCATAAGCTGAATAGTTCGGAGACTGGCGAACTGATCTCGGTCGTCACCAACAGCGGCATCGAAGGCAACTACACTATTGGCGATCGCGACATCACCGTCGGATGGCTCGATTGGGCCAAGCCGGTGCTCGTCGGCAAGAGCGTCATCGACCTTCTGCCAACGCTGACCTCGACCACCGGCATGAAAGCGCGCGCCGGATTTGATGGGCCAGTTATGCGGCGGCCCGGCGGAATGGGCCCGGGAGGCGCGCGCACGGGAACGGGGCCGGCTTATGGCGGCGCGGCAGCGGCATCAGGAGTTTTTACACGCGGCGGCGGCTCGTGGCCGAATTACTACACCGCGGCGGCCGATGTTTGCATGTGGGACATCCTCGGCAAAGCGGTCAACCGGCCCATTTACAAAATCCTGTCGGGAGGCGCTCCAACCAAGGAACGCATGATGGCCTATGCCAGCTCGCAGCATCTGCCGACGGTGGAAGATTATGTACCCGACGTTTTGAAGGCAAAGGGGCTTGGGTACAAGGCTTACAAAATCCATCCGGGCCAGGGTCAGCATGCCTCCGGACCCGAGATTCCAAGCTACATCGGGCACATGGAGGAAATTCGCGAAGTTCGCAAAGCAGTGGGCGACGAATTTGTTTTGATGCACGATCCCGTGCAGCAATACAACCGCTTTGAGGCGATGGCCATTGGCCGCCTGCTGGATGAGCTGAACTATGCGTGGTTCGAGGATCCGGTGCGATCAACCGACCAGGAAGGCTTGATCGAATTGTGCGCAGCCTTGAATCTTCCCATCCATGTAGGCGAGTTTTTGTATTCGATCTCTGATTTCGGGGAGTACATCAAGCGTGATGCGCTGGACGTGGTTCGCCTGATTGCCGACAACGTGGGCGGAATTTCCGGCTCCATGCGCGTGGGACTTCTGGCCGACGCGCATGGGATGGAGTGCACGCCGCACAACTGGGGCAACACCGGTGATATGGCGCTGCACTTCCATGTGGAGCTGGCGTTGCCGAACGCCGATTGGTTCGAGATGCCTTTCCCGGCCGAGTATGCGGATCGGCCGTTCTACAAGGACAAGTTCCGCATCGATGCCGAAGGTTATGTGCACGCGCCGACTGCTCCGGGCCTCGGGTATCCCCTTGACATGAACGCATTGGATAACATGACCAAACGAATCGACCGCTGATCGATTCCTGATTCAGGAGGTCCCGCGATGTGGCGAAGCCGTTTCCTGCTTTGCATTTTGTTCTTGATGCTGCGCCCTGCCGGCGCTCTTGAGCGCCCGGACGTGACATTCAAGGTTTTTCAGTTTCCGCCGGATAAGATTCCGCGCATCGATGGCGATGCGGATGATTGGGCGATGGTGCCGGACAGTTATGCGATCGGCATGGATCAACTGGAGGACACGTTGGCTCCGGGCGGCCATGGCACGAACCGCGATCCGAAGGATCTCGATGTCAAAGTGAAAGTAGGTTGGGTCAAGGGACTCAACCGGCTGTACTTTCTCTATGAGGCCTACGACAATTACTGGGACTTTTCACGACCTGACTTGCACAACGACATCTTCGAAGTTGTCGTGGATGGCGATCTGTCGGGTGGACCGCTGATCGATATCTATCACCGCGACGTGTGGACGAAAGAAGCTGTCGGCGAGACGGCCGATATCGATCCCCGCATCAGTAGCTCCGATGCTTACTTCTCCTATCAGGGCGACCAGGCGCAGAACTACCACATCTTCACGCCCGCGGAGGGAAAAGACTGGGCGATGGATTGGGGATGCGCTCAGTATACAAAGGAACTGCCTTACGCGAACCATGCAATCAAATACAACTTCAAACCTGGCGAACCGGGAAAACTGGTGCTGGAGTTCTGGATTACCCCATTCGATTATGCAGGGTGCGAAGGTCCGGAGCGCGCGGTGGAAACTCCGTTGACTGAGAATAAATTGATCGGACTTTCGTGGGCTGTCCTCGACTACGATGACGTTAATTCGAAAAAGCATCATTTCTGGAATCTGAGTCACAAACACACTTTCTTCGGGAACTCATCGCAGCTCGTGGCGTTTCGTTTGATGCCGCTTGAACCGCAATTCCGCAAGGCCATCGATGCGCAATGGACATTCAATGTGGTCGACATGGATCGAGGCATGGTCGCCTTCAAAGACCAGTCGCAGGGAGACATCACTTCCTGGAAATGGGATTTCGGCGATGGAACATCTTCGACCGATCAGAACCCAATCCATCAATACAAGCGCAAGCCTGGCAAAGAGGGAATTTACACTGTGATTCTTTCCGTCACCGGCCTCGCAGGAACGTCGCGCATGTCCAAAGTCTGGGAAGTTCACGTAAGAGGCTGACCGGCGAGTCGGATTGTTTTGCGGTGAATGAAAGAATTCAATAGCCTTCAGGACGCAGCCTCTTCGAGCTGGCACTGAAAAAGGAGATTCTTGATGAGCAAGGTGAACTGGGTTCTCGCGGGTATCGGCGACATTGCGCGCAAGCGGGTCATTCCTGCCATTCAAGCGGAGCCGCGCAGCGCACTCTATGGATTCGTCACGCGTGACGCGGCCAAGGCGAAAGAGTTTCCCGGCGCGAAGACGTGGGCGACGATGGAGGAAGCCGTCGCCGATCCTGTGGTGGACGCGGTTTACATTGCGCTTCCCGTGGCGCTCCATGCCATCGCCGCCATCACGGCCTTGCGCGCGGGCAAGCACGTGTTGTGCGAGAAGCCTTTGGCGATCAACTATGCGCAGGCGGAGCAGATGGTGGCCGCGGGCCGCGCGTCGGGGCGCACGTTCGGCGTTTCTTACTATCGACGGCTTTATCCCAAGCTCATTCGTGCGAAGCTGCTCATCGCCGAGGGCGCCATCGGCAGGCCGCTGCTGGCCGAGGCCAACTGCCACAGCTGGCTCGAAATCCAAGGCCGCGAATGGTTGAGTGATCCGGCGTTGGCCGGAGGCGGCCCGCTCTACGACATCGCCTCGCATCGCATCGACGCCATGAACTTCCTCTTCGGCAAAGTGGAGCACGCCTGCGGACTGCGATCGAACGCCGTGCATCGCATGGGCGTCGAGGATTCCGCGACGGTCTTGATGGGACTGCCAGGCGGCGTGCATGCGGTCATCGACGTGCGCTGGAATTCGCGCGTGGCGCGAGACCAGTTCCGCATCATCGGCGAGGAGGGCGAGATCAATCTCGATCCGCTCAACAGTCCGGAACTGCGCGTAACCACGCGTGAAGAGAGCCGCGTGGAGAGTTTGCCGCCCCACTCGAACCTCCACTATCCCGTGGTGGAAGACTTTGTGGATGCCATTCTGGCGAATGGGCTAGGCCGCGTGGCCTGCCCCGCAGAGCAGGGCGCGTGGGTGGACTGGGTGATCGAACAGGTGGTTCGTTCGCAGGCGGCATGACCGATATGGATCTTGCGCCGGCAGCTCAGATGCGTGGTCCTCTTATCTCCGATCCAGTGGGTGGAGGAATTCAATTGATTGCAGATCAAGACCTTTTCGGGCCGGAGCTTTATTCGTGCCAGGCTTTCAGCGGGTTGATGACCAGCCATGCCGTGCCTCCGAGCAGTGCGATGGAAGCCGCGGTCACGAAGGACATCTCCCACCCCAAGTGGGCCGCGATCAGAGGAGTGAGCGAAGCCGTGCAAGCTCCGCCCGCCTGCCCGCCCATGTTCACGATGGCGGAGACCACGCCGACATTTTCTCCGGCGATATCGGCCGTGACCGCAAAGAAGGCGCTCTGCGCGATGTACAAGACACCGGCGCCACAGGCGAGAATCAGTCCTCCGGCAACAGCGCTATGAACTCGCGATCCAACCACCAGGAGAACGGCCGTGCATGCAAAGGAAAGTACGGGCAACAGGCAGCGCCCTGTGCGCAGGCCGAAGCGGGCCGCGATGAAATCGCTCACAACGCCTCCGCCGAGGCTGCCGATGGTCATTGCGATGAAGGGCAACATGGAAAAGGCCGCGCTGGCCTTCAGGTTGAGGCCTCGCACCTGCCCCATATAAATGTAAAACCACGCAAAGAATATCCAGGCAACATAGCCATAAGCAAAGTAGCTCGATGTGAGGGCGATAACCTCTTTGCTCTTGAAAATCTTCGCCCAGAGAACCCGAGGTTTGCTGACGCGTGCGGCGTCAACGGGTATGGCGGCGGGGCTCGGCTGATTCTGTTGTCCACCGATGAGAGCTTTCTCCGCTTCCCCTACCAGAGGGTGTTCTCGAGGAGTATCGCGGGCGGCAAGGTACCACACCAGACTCGCAATCGCGTCGATCGCAGCGCTGAACCAGAAAGCGGCGCGCCATCCGTAGCGCAGGATAATTGCAGTGGCCAGCGGCGGTGTGAGACCCGCGCCGATGCCAACGCCGGCGAAGATCAGTCCGTTTGCCTTGCCACGTTCCTCTATGGGAAACCAGCGTTTGACGAATTGACTGGCAGCCGGGTACATGGCGGCCTCGCCGCAGCCGAGACCAAAGCGCACCAGCGCCAAAAGAAACACCGCGCCGCGCACGGTTGGCGGAACAAGCGCAGTCAAAGCTGCGAAGACACTGCACCACGCAATGCCGAAACTCAAGACGCGACGAGGGCCGAGCCGCCGTGCAAGCAGTCCCGCGGGAATTTGAAATGCGGCGTAGCCAATCAGGAAGGCGCTGAAGATCCAACCCAGGTGCGTATTGTCAATCGCAAACTCGCGGCTGATTTGAACGCCGGCGATGGAGATATTCGTTCGATCGAGGTACGCCACCGCGCTCAATACAAACAACCACAGCACCAAGAGGTAGCGTATGGGCGGAAGACTCCTTTGCCGGCCGTCCGATCTCACTTGCATTTCATGTCCATAGAGCCTGCGCGAGTAAACATGACCTCGAATTATAGATTCATCGCAACGATTTGTAACCGGCATGAAAACAGGAAAACCGTGAGCCGAAAGAAATCAGCAGCCTGCTGCCAGGATTCGCTCCAACAGGATCCGTGCGGCAGGGTGGTTGAAGATCGCGCCGGGCATGTGCTTTATGATTGCCCGAAGCGTTTGGGGGTTTGCTATGTCAGCATTTCGGAAGCCCGATAGCATGCGCGAAGGCTTGAGCCGCCGGGAGTTTCTGGCGGGCGCCGCAGTAACAGCCGCTGTTGCGTCATGGGACGGCGCGCACGCTCAATCAGCGAGCATCGACAACATTCCAATCGTCGATGCGCACATTCATCTGTTTGACGGTACGCGTTCATTGGGTGCGGGCTACATGGGATCGCCGGCCTATCGAGCGATTTCAAAGACATCGCTCCCGTCGATGTATAGTTCTTTGGCAAAACCGGCCGGCATCGTGGGCGCGATTGTGGTCGAATCGAGCGGCTGGATCGACGAAAACCTCTGGTATCTCGAACAGTGCAGGGACAACCCGATCATGGTTGGCGTCTCAGGAAATCTGGATCCGGGCCGGCCGGATTTCGGCCAATACGTGGCGCGTTTTCACAAGGACCCGCTGTATCGGGCGATCCGATCCAGCCGCTTCTACAGCGCGGACAATGGCAAGGTCGCACTGAAGGCCGACCAGGTGGCTAATCTGAAGCTGCTGGCTCAGGCTGACCTTGCGCTGGATACCGCCAATCCAAGCATGAACTTGATGCAGGCTAATGTATTGCTGGCCGATGCCATCCCCGACCTTCGCATCATCATGGACCATCTGCCCTCCTTCGATGCGACGCCCGACAATCAACAGGACTACGAAGGTGTGGTGAAGGAGATGGCGGCGCGGCCCAACATCTTCGTCAAGCTTACGGAGGTGTATCACCCGCGCATGACTGACGGCGTCATCGTAAAGGACTATGAACTTCTGCGCGCCAGGCTCGAGTATCTCTTCGATGCCTTCGGCGAAGATCGCGTAATCTTCGGAACCGATTATCCGAACAGCTACGGTGTCGCCACCATCCCGGAGGAGGTCAAGCTCGTGAGGCGCTTCTTCTCCACCAAGCGGAGAGAAGTGGCAGAGAAATATTTCTGGAAGAATTCGGCGCGCGTCTATAAGTGGATCAAGCGCGCGGACGATCAGCCGAGCCCGACTTGAATCACTGGGCTCCAAGCGAATTTCTCGATTCAGCAAGATCGCTGTATATCGCTCTGACAAAGGAGAGGCTTGCATGTTCGATCTTTCTGCGGCGAAACTTTCTTTTCAAGCTCTCAGCCCCGCGCCTCGCTCCCTGATTACCGCAGCCATGCTGATGGCGTCCGCTGCGGCAGGCGGGCAGCAGGCAGCGACCAAGCCTTCCGCCAACTCACCGGCGCCTCAGGCCGCTGCCGCCGTCCCGGATCGAAGCAATACCTGGACAGCTCCGCCGGGCTCGCAAATCACTGTGGATCGGCGCTCCGGCCGAATCAGCGTCACGCTTCCTGTGCAGCCGACGGATGGCTCAAGAGAACAGGCGCTGCGTTTTGCCGACTGGGCTCTCCATCCCTACGCCGGCTCAGGCCCGTATCTCGCTGTCCGGGAGGAGCCGGCCTCGCTGCCAACACATACTGTTTACAGGCCCGCGGATCTCTCGAAAACTCCCAAGCTTCCGGTCTTGCTATGGGCCAATGGCGGATGTAGGAACACATCGGTTGAGTTCACGCGATTTCTCGGGGAACTGGCATCGCACGGATATCTCGTCATCGCAATCGGCCGAAGCGATATTCCCTTTCTTGTTATTCGCGGCAGCATCGCCGCGGTGGCGAATGAGAAGGACGCGAATGGAAATCCGCTCATCATCAGCGATCCTGCAGTCCTGATCAAAGGCCTGGACTGGGCCATCGCGGAAAACAGCCGCAAAGACAGCGCGCTGTATGGCAGAGTGGACACATCGAAGGTCGCAACCATCGGGCAGTC
>Ga0302280_1004011_pt1 | contig 10299 bp, 9 predicted proteins | sample III_Fen_E1_1_FD_198771 | JGI IMG/M metagenome (GOLD analysis project Ga0302280, IMG submission 198771) | Peat permafrost microbial communities from Stordalen Mire near Abisko, Sweden - III_Fen_E1_1 | ecosystem: Environmental > Terrestrial > Soil > Wetlands > Permafrost | place: Sweden: Abisko...
GCATCCGCACGGTTATCTATCGTGAGAAGTTGCGTCAGGTGCAGAGCACTATTGCTTCACGTAACATGACGCCGAAGACACTGGTCATTGCCCCGGACATCCCACCGTCTGAAGTCATGGCTCTTCGTGCTCACATTGACGAGGCCAAGAGCGACCCTGATTACTCGGTCGTTTTGAACTATGAGGCACGTTGGGATGAAATTGGCTCAGAAGGCCGCTTGCTCTCACTTGATGCTGAGTGGAACCACACCAACTCTGACCTTGCTATCGGTCTCGGTCTCTCGCCTGAACTGCTTATCGGTGAGGGGATGTACAGCGGCAACAAAATCCAATTGGAAATCATGAACGTGTCATACACTCAGTTTAGGGATGTCCTGACCGGGATTATTGAAGACCAGATTTTCCGCCCTGTGGCGATGAAGAAAGGCTTCTACGAAACCGATAAGTACGGTCGTCCGCGTTGGATTTACCCCAAGGTAAGCTTTTCACGTATGGCTTTACGCGACAGTGGCGACCTTTACGATATGCTTTTTAATTTATATTCAAAGGGAAGTCTGCCTGTTGACATCATCCTTGAGTTTCTTAACATCGACCCTGAAGATTGCAAGCAGAAACTTCAGGATAGCTTATTTACTGTCAATGACAGCAAATTCAACGAGTTACTCAGTAACATCTATGGTAGCATTGGCCAAGTCATTATGGAGAAGTCCGACTTGATAAAAAGAGTGATAAAAGGACTCACCCTCGACGAAGTTGACAACGAAGCGGAGGAAGGTCCAGAGGGAAGCGGCGAGGGGATGGCTTAGCAATGAGTAGAAAGGCTTCGCAGCTAACTGGTCAGCAATTTGGGAAATTAAAGGTGGTATCTCGGGTCAATTCACCGAACATCACCGATGAGCACACTTATTGGTCTTGTAGGTGTGAGTGTGGTGTAACAACGGTGGCTTCTAGTGCCAATCTAAAGCGAAAAACTAGGGGGATTAAAAGTTGTCGCCCCTGCTCCATGGTGGTTAAGACACAACCATGGAGTCAGGTTTTGAGCGTGTACCAACGATAGGGAGTTTGGCATACCCGAGAATACCTTCATTGGTTTGATTACGTCGCCCTGCGACTACTGCGGTCAGCCACCATCACAGAAGTTGTGGCAGGGTGTAGCCGATAAGGAGCGTCAAGTTTTCCGCTGGAACGGTCTCGACCGCATTGACAGCACCAAAGGGTACACCGAAGAGAACGTGGTTCCCTGCTGCAAGACCTGCAACGAGTTGAAATCTGATAAAACTCGTGAAGAATTCTTGTCGGCTATCGAAGCCATTCATAGGTGGCAACATGCGATTCGCAGCTAAATTCTTAAAACTACCCCCAAAGCTGGATCACGGCACCAGCATGTATGGGTATCCTCAAAGACAATGCCATAGGTGGTGGCACGCATGATTACCCCGGTAGACAATCAATCATGGTCGAGTGAGTTAGTTACTGGCAACGCCCAGTTCACTGAGATAGACTCGACCATTTATATCGTCTCGCAGGTTCGGGCGGATAACACCTTTGCGGTGTTTGTGTCTGAACCTGCGCCTCCGCAACCCGGACCGGGTGCAGTGTTCGCTGCCGCTGCGACGTATACTTTCCCTCATCCAAACTCATCATTTGACCCTGTTGTGGCCTTTGATGGAAACAACACAATCTATATTGTGGGGACACAAGATAACGGGAATTGCACCGACGTTATCCTTTTTTACTTCAACATTGACAATCTTACTCTGGTCGGCCCGACTACGCTTGTAACAGCATCGTATGTTCGGGATTCTTATGACATTTGCTCGTTGTCGGCATCTCAATTCATTGCGATAGCCTTCACCAATCCTCAACAAATCTGGACAACTCCGGCAGTTGCTGAAGTTACTAACATCAATATCGCCAGCAATGTACTCACTGTCGAAGGTAATGTGGAGTTCTCGGTAGGGCAACAAATCACGCTCTCTGGGTTGCAGAACGCGGTGTTCATGAATGGGGTTACAGTTACGGTAGCCAGCACCACACCGGGGGTGTCTTTTACCGCCACCTACACCCACAGCAATTACACTCAAGTGGGTTATGAGAATGGTTTTGCGAGTTGGCTTCCGGGACATTCTCTTGTTGGGTTTGAAGTGGTTGGAAATGCAGACCCAGTATCTTTGGTTGGAGCAACCTCCCTTGACTCTTCACCATTTCGCTCCGGGAATACCTTTGGTGCGGTGTCGTGCTATTCTCCTGATGGTTCCACTATCGAGGTCTATTACGAGAGTCATCCTAAGCAGATAACTTTTCAGGACCAGACGTTTAGCGTCAAGGCAGTAACACGCACAGCGGATGTTTGGTCATCCTCAACCGTGTTGACTACTTTTACCAGCCGTTATGCCGACTCTCGTTTAACTGTAGTTGCTCAAGGATCAACTCGAACTCTGCTGCAACAGTTCTATAATCAGTTGGTCTATCAAAACGCCTTGGTGGGTAACCTATTGCTTGGGTATTACACCGGGTCTGCTTGGAGCTTCCAAGTAATTCCGGGGTCAACTACATCATCTTACATTCAGGGGACGCTCTCAATCGCAAATACGCAGGGAACGAGTGTTTCCTATTTGGCGGAACCAGTGTACAGTGTACGTGGGGTTTGGTCACCTCAGGTGGAAACGTACTATGTGAATGATCGAGTGTCCTACAATGGAACAAGCTACATTGTTAACACAGCAGTAACCTACTTATATGCGGGTGCGTGGAAACCCTACACATCTTACACGACAGGGGCTGTGGTTCAGGTGGCTGTTCCCACCTTTCCAGTGAGCTACGCTTACTACACAGCGAAGAACGCCATCTCTTCTACTACCGTTTCACCAAACCTAGATACAACCAACTGGACCTCAACACCAGTTCCAACTGCCGACAGTCGATTCACTCAGGCACCAACAGCATGGCCGTTGCATACAGCCACATTGCATATCGACACAGTGGATGGAGTTAGTACGTTTAATCTGGTAGACGCGCCGGGGTTCTACAACAATCTGAATTTCACATGGCTTCGCGGCACTAAGGATATTTTAGATGACCTGACCAAGTGGGGTGTTGTTGGAGAACAAATACTTGCACAGGGAGAGGGTGATGCAGTATTCGGAGCTAGGTATATTTCTGGGTTCGACACCCCACCTGTGGTCAATCTCGTACCGGATACGCATCTCCCAAGTTCTACAACTGTAATTCGTGGAACTCCCTTTTTATTTAACGCCAGCGGTACGAACGACGCAAACCTTGACCCAGTTACTTTTGATTGGACATTTACTCCTGCAAACTCCCATGTCACTTTAACTCCGGTGGCTCCACTGAATACGACGGCTAACCTTTTGGTGAACCGTACTATCGGAGGGGATGCTCAAAGCTTTATTGTGGGACTTGTAGCAACTACATCTTCTAGCCCAGCGATGACTATTACGACGATTGGAATTGCGTCTAATGTTCTCACTGTTGGCACGAGTGCCTCTGTCAACTTAGCGTCCACAGAAGAGGTGTTCTTATACAACATTGGTACAGCTACTTTTTTGAATGATCTTATGGTTGTGGTGACGGGAACCAGTGGGGATAGTTTTACAGCGAACTTCACACACGCTGACTACACATCAACAGCAGATACTGGAAATGCAGTTGCCAATGCTCAATTTGGTTGGTGCAATGTCACGGTGCCTTACAACCCTTCTCCTACCATCACTTTCCCTACCAACCCGATTGCGGCGGATAGGAATTCTCTTGTCATAATCTCCCCGACTTATACTGGTATCGTAGAATCGGATGACGCAACCACATATCTGTGGACGCAGGTATCGGGCAACCCGCTTGTTGTTTCAGGTGGAGTAACTTCCTCTGTTTTGCGGGTGAATACAAACGGTGCTCTCATTCAAGGGGAGTCCTCAGTGTGGAGTCTCACTGTTAACGATGGAGTCAACTCCCCAGTCACTGCTTCAGTGACGATAAACATAGTTGCCTACCCCTTTGATATTCAAGACACCCTTCAACTGTCCCGCTCCTTGTGGGGACCGACCGCCACTATCTCTCAACGAAACACTACACATACGTGGGTGCCGCTGGATGTCTCTGGTATTTATACAAATTTCCAGAGTATTAAACGGTCTTCTGCGTTTGACGGCTCCGACCGATACCTGTTAATTTCTCCGGCCTCAGTGTGCGTGTTTGGTGGTATACAGCCGAATATGGCGCTTTTGCGAAAGCTCTTCGTGCCGCTAGATAGTGAAGGTAATCAGAATGCGATTATCGACGCGGTACATACTGAGGATGATACGACGTTTGTGCTTGATAGTGCGGGTAACTTATATCGGTACTCCACCGCTCCGTTAATTAGTACAGATAACCCAGACACCACTATTGTGTTGAGCACAGAAGCCAGCATGTCCTTCAATAAGGTGTTTTCAACTTACAGCTTTAACAACATTCGCATTATCGTGTTAACCGGAGTAGATGGATGCTTGCTTCTTCAGGTACAAAACATAGGAATGACGATAGAGGGCACATTAGAGTTGACGGTTGAATCGGGAGAACTCTATGGGATCGACAATGTGCAGTTCGTTCGCACCTCAAATGTGGAATCCCTGAGCACAGGCAAAATCCTTATTGGTACCATCGCCCTTGTTTCAGCCAACATTCAGAGCATCAACATTACTGGAAATATTGTCACTGTGGTGGCGAATAACACCTACACTGCGGGACACGTGGTTACCTTCAATGGTTTGACTGCGGCTACATTTTTGAATGGGGCTAAGGCTACGGTTACGTCGGCCACACCTACTCAATTTGTTGTCAGCTATCAACATGCTAACTATGGCACAACGTCAGAAGGAACCGGAGCAACTGCTGTTGCAGGGGGTAAGACTTATGAGACCCTGATTGACTTGTCCCATGGTCAGATTATTGGTATCTTCGACGCCTCTAACTTGCGTAATCAGTTTGTTACTACAGGTGAAATTCTGTTTGAGACAAATGACACTTATGCCGGTCGTCCCGCCGCTCCTATTCTTAATCCCATTGGGGTTGGGAGTTTAATTGGAGGTGACTATGTTGATCTTACAGTTAGCTGGAGTGCTGAACGCCCAGACCTCATTCAGTATTACATCTTAGAGTCTTCTTTCGATGAAATGACTTGGACACGTACGTTGATAAACAGTGGTTATGTTGAAACAATAACCCTCCCTGAACCAATAGGCCAGCATATCTACTTCAGGGTTCAAGCAGTTTCGACAGATGGCGCATCACCCTATTCAAACATTGAGGAAGCTAACACAGGGCAACCGCCTCCTCCTCCAGTAATCAGCACAGGGTTTGCAGTTTTATTCGGGGTTGGATTTGGAACCACCTAACAAAAGGAGTAAGTAATGGCACAAGCGACAATTTCATACGGCTCTAAGTTAGGGCTTCTCAACAACGCGGCGATTAGTGAGGTATACTACGATCAATTTCGCCCATTTCTTCGCGGGGTAGACGCCCTCGTTCAAGCCAGTGTGTTATCAAGAAGGTCTACACCCCCATCTTCACCTAGTAACGGTGATGCCTATATTGTTCTCTCGGGGGCCACTGGGTTGTGGGTTGGACAGACCAACAACATTGCGGTATATTCCTCTCAGATTACAGCCACCGGGACTAACAATCTTACGCCGGGATGGGAGTTCTACACCCCCAAGTCGGGGTGGATTGTATATTCGGTGGCTGACGCCTTGTTCTATTATGTGGATGCTGCTGGTGATTGGGTGTCCAGCTTAGCTACTAGCTCTGTGGCCGGAAGTGTTGTCCCTGATGACGCAACCATTGTGGTTAATGGTTCGGGGGTTATATCGGCGTCAACCGCTACCAATGGAACTCTTGGCATCGTCAGGCCAGACAATGCCACTATTGCCATTAGCAGTGGCGTACTGAGGACGGTTCCGGCTTCTATTGTTATCTTTAACTCATCCAATACGGCTTTCGCTGGTAACTTCCAGTTTGCCCATGGTCTTTCATTCACTCCAAGTTATATTGTCCCGGTTATGACATCTGATGGGCACGTCTGGCTCCAGTCCACCTACGTGGATGCTACGAACATTTACCTTGTTGCATCGGATGCTGGGATTAGCGGAATTGTACTTTGTTTCCCATAAATAAGAGAGGTATCATGAAGAAGCTTTTAACTCTGATTACATTGTTGCTGTTTACGCTGCCCCTTTTTTCACAGGTGTATGTCGCGGCGAACTATTACCAACCTACTCAGGGTGTGGGGTTACAGGTGGTCATCGGTCCGGGTAGGGCAAATAATGGTGGCACTCTGGTCTCCTATCCGGGGGGTGTTGAGTCGCTTACAGCCAGCACCACAAACTACGTATTCTTGGATTCTACAGCTTCGTACGCCCCGACCGTCAATACTACTGGGTTTACATCGACCATGGTACCCATTGCTCAGATTGTAACAGGGGGTTCTGGTATTACGACGTTGACTGACGCTCGTACTAGCTTAACTATAAGTGGTGCGGCTGGTTTGGTAGTCCTAAAAACAGGAACAGCCTCCGGGCCATCCTCGCCGGTAACCTCGAATGTTATTCAGTGGTGCGGAAGTGCCTACAACTCATCGGTGGCTCAGGATGCTTGTGTGGGTATTTACGAGTTATCCGACCTTGGTAACAATGCAACAGAATGGTTGGTTCAACACACAATCACTGGGCCGGTTAGTTATTACAGTGGTATGGAGAATAGCGGAGGCTTTCGATACAATGACACTGTGAAGAATTTTGGGATTGGTAGTTTCTCTGGATTCTATGGTTACAGTGTTCCTTCAGGAGGGGCTATTGGTTTCAACTCAGGCTTATCCTCCTACCAGAACATGCCAGCCGCCAACACGGCATTTGATGGTTTCCTTTATCGCACAGGACCGAATAAGTATACCTTGTCAAGCACCTACAGTCTTGGTTCTCCGCTTAATGATGGGGAGTTAGACCTAGCTTTGACCCGACTCTCTCCCCAACTATTTGCCGCCTTGCCATCTTGTTCCTCAACCACCAATGGGATGCACGCAACAGTAAGCGACCCCGCAACTACCACCTATGGTGCTACATTGTCGGGTACGGGCAGTGCGGGAACCTCTGTTCATGCATTCTGCAATGGCACGAACTGGGTTGTCGATTAAGCCGGTATTACTAAGTATGTTGATTGATAAGGGAGACCTGCTTAAGGTACTCCGCGTGGTTTCTGGATTTGATACTCAAGCTTGTGCGTTCCTCGGGGTGCAACTTCCTGAGAACGCCGAGCCGCAGTTTCATCGGTCGAGCCCGTTCGGGTTCATCCAGACCAGTAAATTTGAGTTGACAAAACCCCATATATTCGCATCATTGGGGAACTTAAAGGATTTGCTGAATGTATCGGCAGATACCATGCAACTGTCTTTGGACGCTGCGAATAAATTACGGCTTGAATCCACGGATGAATATCCAGTACGGCTACAGGTACATACGGTTCGGAACGAAGTCGCTGGCTTCAAGGATCACTATTTAGGCAACCCCGGCAACTTCCGTTTTACCGGCACCCTGTTCAATGGCTTCGATATTCGCTTGTTTAAGACCCTCTCTAGTCCCCCTCTTTTAGAGAAAGGACGCCTGTTGGTTAGCACAATCAGTGGGGCAGTCATCTGGACATCGGAGGGGCTTAAGGCTGTGCCAGTCGTCCTCCAGCCACGTGAGTCCTTTCTAAGGTTTATCGCTGGCGGAGGAGTTGCTGAGTTTCTCGTTAGCAACCAAGGGTATTGGGTTGTGGAAAAAGAGGGATTGGTGTGTGCTATGACTTCTCATCAAACCCCAACTGAGATGCTCAAGGTCTATGAACAGCCGGGTACAGAGTTAACTCGTTTCCGGGCTTCTCGCCTTCTTTCTTCATTATCCAATGTGGCTTACTTGACCGGGGATACGGATAGGGTAGAGTTGAACCCCAAGGACGGCATAGTATGCCGGGACAAGTATAGTAACGTCCAAATTTTCCCCCACGGAGCGTCTTCAACTACATGGCCTCGGTCCACCATTTTTGGTAGAACTGCCAAGTTTATTGTGGACGCTTTGAGCCAGACAACTGAGGATGAAGCTGTTCTCTATTCAGTTCCACTACGCAACCCCACCTATCGTATAGTTCGTGGGCCTTTTGAAGTAAACTTTGGGCTTATTTAGAAAGATTCGTCAGAAGTACCATCATTCTAAGTATCAATTGTTACCCGGTTCAGAAAATCGCAGTAAATAAGATAGGTGGTAAAAGGAGCATCATCATGGTCAAAGTAAACAAGAAGGTTCAACTCTCCGATTCTGAGTTAACAGAACTCGTAAAGGCATCACTCAAAAGGGATGAGGAGAAGGCCAAGACCAAGACCTTCCGGCGGAAAACTCGCTTCTGGTCTCAGGTCAACGTTCAAAACCGCTACGTGGCCGATAAGCTGAATGAACTCTCGGCGTTGGATCACCAGATTTTCGCTGTCAACCAATCCCAAGGTGTCGGTGGGACTTACGAAATCGTTTACTACATCGACAAACTAGTGGAGGAGTAATTTGGAACTTCCTGAGATAGTGACACAGATTAAAAATGGGCTCGATGTTGTAAGCTCCGAGACCGAATTGAAATACCTTTTGGGGTTAGCGTTGTTGCGGCTTGGCGGACCCCTAGAAGGTCAGTTATCCGATAAGAACATGTTTGAGGTTCTGCGTTTTAATGAAGATCGGGTTGTTACCTAATGGAACAAAGCCTCTCTAATCGCATTGCGGTTTTCCGCAACGGTCGCACTCGTATCGAGCAACAGCTTGAAAATGAGAGGACGACCATCACTCGTCTCACGAACAGGATTGACCGACTTAAAGAAGAGTCGGCTCAGCTTGTTAAAGCGGTCGGGCTTATTGACAAATGCATCGAGATTGTCTCAGCTAACGGCATAGGTAAAATTGAATCGGTTGTATCTGCCGGGTTGCACCGGGTGTTTAATGATAAAACCCTCGCCCTTGTCGTAGAAAAGAAAGAAACAGCGAGAGGTTACTCATACCGGCTGTTAATCAAACATGGAGATACCGTGGGTAACCCCATGGATTCATTCGGCGGCGGCGTGCAGAATGTTGTAGCGTTTCTTCTCCGCATTATTTTCATCAAGCGATTTAAATTGGCAAAGCTGGTTGCCCTTGATGAGGTTTTCGCCAACGTTTCAGTGGACTACATCAATTTTGTCACCAACGTCTCAGCAATGCTCAAAACATTGTCTGAAGATCATGGATTCACCATTCTTGCTGTGACTCAGGTGGCTGAGTTAACTGAGGCTGCGAGGCATGTTTATGAGGTTGTTCCAACAAGCCCACCGACCCTACGTGAACAGGTCAGTATTAGTGAAGTAGGGGAGCCTGATGAAACCGATAAAGCTGAAATCTCTTGATGAGGTACTTGCTCGTTTCAAAGAGTTGGTGCATCGTCATCGCCGCCGTTTTCTAAAGCGGTTTCTGCGCCCATGTCCTAACAATTGCAGCTTCGCCGATGTTGCTGGACGGACGGTTCTCGGTTGTGACACCTGTGGCTCTCGAAACCCGGAGTTCTGCAAACGACATGAACAGTTTGTCCCTCTATATTCCAAGGATGAATTGTCGGAGCAATTCAGGAAAGCTCTTCGAGACCCTAAAATTCTACTGAGAGACTACCGGGATTTGGTGGTATTTCTATGGGTGACAGGGCAGTTCGATTCTGAAGATGAGATAATCTCGGAGCATATCATTCAACAAGTGGAAAATCATGAGCCTGATAACAGCACCGAACACACCGAACTGTAATAAGTGTAACCACTCTTTTTTTGTGCATCTATTTCGATGCTGGGGGAGTGGCTTTGATGATCTTGACGTTTATCCGGCGACTCCTACTGGTTGCAGGGGAGAGGGAGGCGAGTGTGACTGCACAGGATACGAAGAAGTGGTGGGAGACGGATGTTAATCGAGTAATTGAGGAGACGGATGTTTTCTACAATCGGGTCGCAGAAATATGCCCGGATAAGGCCAAGGTACCCTTCACCAAAAAGAAGATTATCGAAGCCCGTGGCTGGGCTCCCAGTCTCAAATTGTATGACAAGCATTTTGAGACTGTCCTCAAGCAGCTTGGGTTCTTCTATGTACCCAACCGCATCATACCCGGACCCGCTTTCATTTTTCCAATTCGAGATGTAGATGGTAAGCTTGTCAGTGCTCAAACTAAGCCACTGGAAACCAGTCTACTCGCTATTCCCGGCATGAAGTATAG
>Ga0302280_1004014_pt1 | contig 10296 bp, 7 predicted proteins | sample III_Fen_E1_1_FD_198771 | JGI IMG/M metagenome (GOLD analysis project Ga0302280, IMG submission 198771) | Peat permafrost microbial communities from Stordalen Mire near Abisko, Sweden - III_Fen_E1_1 | ecosystem: Environmental > Terrestrial > Soil > Wetlands > Permafrost | place: Sweden: Abisko...
ATGTTTCACGTGATAATATATTTAACATTGTAGCGAATAATCAGTTTGATCTGGTCTATTTTGATCCTCCTTACGGCTCTAATAATGAGAAGATGCCACCAAGCAGAGTTCGCTATGCTTCGTATTATCATTTATGGACTACCATCATACAACATGATAAGCCATCTCTTTTTGGAAAAGCAAACCGGCGTGAAGATTCCAGGGATGATCAATCAGCTTCTGTATTTGAAGAGTTTAGAAAAAGTGAAAATGGAGATTTTTTAGCTATGAACGCTTTAAGAAGGTTAATTAAAGAAACAAACGCACGATATTTGCTGTTGTCGTACAGTTCAGGTGGAAGAGCCACCAAACAGCAATTATTGGATATGATTTCAGAATCTGGAAAATTATTGGATGTCAAGTTGATTGATTATAAAAAGAATGTAATGAGCAGTATGCGTACTACCAAAGAATGGATTAACAGCGATGAGAAACATCATGAATACCTTTTCCTAATGGGAAAAGAATGAAAGTTGGAAACTACTATCATCCCTGTTACTTTAATACAAAGAGCAGTTCCGACTTCTAAAATAAACAGCATAAAAATATTATAGTAAAAAAATACATACTTACGAATAAACAGTTACAAATCTTTATATGGAAACATTTTTGATCAGAGCTTTACAGCTAATTCTTAGTTTATCAATTTTAGTGGTCTTACACGAATTCGGTCACTTTGCTTTCGCCCGACTTTTTAAAGTACGGGTAGAAAAATTTTATATGTTCTTTAATCCGAATTTTTCACTTATTCGTGCAAAGAAAATAAACGGTCAATGGAATTTTAAGTTTTTCGCTAAAAATGTTCCTGCCAATGAACGTCCAAAACTGGATGCTGATGGTGATGCCATGCACGATTCAAAAGGGAAACCAATTCTGGAACAAATTCCTGAATCAGAATTACCTGAAGGCGATTGGCGTAAATATCCCGAAAATACAGAATGGGGAATCGGATGGTTGCCGTTGGGCGGTTATTGTAAGATATCGGGCATGGTAGATGAATCGATGGACGTAACCCAACTGAATCAGGAACCACAACCCTGGGAATACAGGTCACGATCTGTGGGACAACGGTTACCCATCATTATTGGAGGAGTTTTGGTCAATTTCATTTTAGCCATGGTCATCTATTCAGCCGTTTTATTTACATGGGGACATGATGACTTACCACTTAAAAACATTAAATACGGGTTGGAATTTTCAAAAGTCATGTTGAACTATGGTTTCAGGAATGGTGATAATATCGTAAAAATTAATGGTTTGCCAGTTGAACAACGTGGAGATATCATTGAGAAAATACTTTTTGATGGAAAACAGGATATTACTGTCTCCAGAGATCATCAACTCATTGAATTAAAATTACCGGTCGATTTTGCTCAAAAAGTATTAGCTTCAAATGAACCTGATCTTATCCTGATAAGGTTTCCTTATGTGATTGATCAAGTTACGGCAGGTACACCTGCAGAAAAAGCCAGGCTGATAAATGGTGATAGTATAATCGGAATAAATGGGAAACATTTATCCTTTTATCAGGATGTTGTAATTGAATTAGACGCTTCAGCCAAAACGCAAATTGATCTGGAATATATCCGGAAAGGAAATGTTATGCACTCGAAGCTCCAATTGGATGAAACGGGTAAATTAGGAGTAATTCCTCTTTTGAAACCTGCCTTTTGGCCGGTAAAACATATTGAATATGGTTTTTTTGAATCAATTCCTGCCGGTACAAAATTTGGTTGGGGAATTTTGACAAGTTATGTGAAACAATTTAAGCTGGTTTTTACCAAAGAAGGATCTAAAAAATTAGGTGGATTTGGAAGTATTGGAAAAATGTTTCCTAAAACCTGGGACTGGGAATCATTCTGGTCATTAACAGCATTGCTTTCTGTAATTCTGGCTTTTATGAATTTCTTACCAATCCCGGCTTTGGATGGGGGTTATGTTCTATTCCTTATCTATGAGCTGATTACCCGAAGAAAGCCAAATGAAAAGTTTCTTGAGTATGCTCAGACTGTAGGTATGATGTTGCTTTTTGCGTTGCTATTGTATGCAAATGGGAATGATCTGTTTAAAGCAATATTTAAATAAAATACATTATATGTAAATATATTTATTGTTAATTAACATGTATGTTTAGTTCCGTCCAGTTATTTAGACGGACCGAATCTATCTTTGCACTGTAAATGAAAGACAGTGCAAACTACAAGCACTTGAATTATTGTAGAACAATTAATTAATAAAAATTAAATTTATGAAAACATTAGAGTTAGAAAAATGTGGAATGCAGGAATTGCATCATGAAGAAATGAAAGAAATTAATGGTGGGTGGTTTCTTTTAAGTTGGATGGATTCACTTGGACTCGGTTGGGGACCGGCAGTATCAAATGGTAGTTTAGGCGGTGTTGATTTTAGTAAAGTGGTATAAATTTTGGAGCAGCTATTTAGCTGCTCTTTTTTTGAAACATTTTTAAGTTAGATATTAACGTTAAATATGACAAAAGCTTAAATATCAGACGACTTATGGGCCAAAATTCATGCTGTATTTTTGTTATAAATTTCGTAATTTAAAGACCTGCTATGCCTTAAAAACACCAGATATAATCCGCTTATGGTTTTCTTTTGAAAGTCTGTTGTGATTCCGAAGTTTATTCTTTAAGTTCAATAAAGGTTCCTTCTAGTTTAATGTTAGTGTTGGGTAAATTTAAACTTATATCTCCAAGATATACAAATAGAAAATGTAAATTTCTTTTATATTAAATAAGCACTCCGTAATCGCTTGTGAGCATATCTGCTTTTGCAACTTACGGGATTTATCCTTTCCTTTATGAGTAATATATCTCATTATACTTTCCAATCATTAAATTTAACAATAAAGCTCTCTTTATCGGTCTTTATCAATAGAGTTTATTTCGATAAGAGTATATGTCATTGATTTACAGACTTGATTTTAGATAGGTATTTTTTAATCTATATAATGTCTAATATATAATATCTTTTTTAATTCTTTACCCGTTTCCAATTTAATTTATTTTTAATTGTGTTATTAAAATTCTTGTCCAATGATTATTTTAATTTGGGTTTTAATATGGAGAAATACATTTTTTTGAAAATACGATGTAATTAAAATAAACTTTATAATTGGCTCATAAAAATATTTAAATTTAAAAAAGATTAGATTATTCCATAGTTGGTTGCTCAAAAATACCCTTTTCCCTCCCTTTTTTCGTATAGAAAATTCAGATGTCCAAAAATAATTCCTGCCGTTTCTATATACATCATATATTCAATGAATTAAAAAAAATGATGTCCAAAAATAATTTGATTAATATTTGGATACTAATTTTATTGTTGTTAAATTTGCAAAGTCTATTCTTACAAATTAAACATAAAGACGTTTAAAATATTAAAGTATAACAACATTCTGCCATGTTTGACTCTATATTGAATAATTATTCAGTTCCCTTAGTTTTTAATTTTGATTTATCTATTGGAATTTTGAATTGTTTTCTATAAATATAACTTGTATCTTATGAATCTACTTCAAAATGTAAATCGTATCGAAAAGCTGCATACTCTTATTCTTTATAAGAAAACTGGCACTCCCAAAGAATTAGCAGAACGATTAGGAATCAGCCGTGCAAGCCTGTATATCCTGATTGATAAATTTAATTCGCTGAATCTGCAGGTGTCCTATTCACGAAAGTACGAAACTTTTTATTATGAGCAGGAAGTTAAGCTAACTATCTCATTCAAAGTAGAAGAAATTGAAAATGATGATAAGTTAAGAAAAATAAACGGTGGTTGTTTTAAATCTTTCCTTCCGTCTGATTTTTTAGATTGTATGAATTTATCTTTGCATTCGTATTTCGAGAACACAAAGAGTCATACTACAGGCTTTTAAGTAGAGGAAAAAATGATTTTTAACTATACTTCAGAAAAAAATAAAAATTTAGATTTAAACAAGTATAGCGTTTTGAAAATAAATGCTTAAGAAATAAGAACTACTGAGGGTTGATTTCCCGTTATACTTATGGTATAGCTGTAGGACTTGTTATTTCTTTTTGTGACAACTTTTGTGTTTATAAAAATGGTTTAAAAGCTGGATTGCAATTTTAACCCTTTTTAATTTATATTTATACACTATGATGTGTATAAAGAATATGATATAATTAAGAATTAAATTTATGAATAATATATTTATAAAAGATTTATTAAAATAATTGTCTCTATATTATTAGCTTATTCCATTATTTGTATGTGTAATTATCTACCTGTATTTTTAAAATCATTGTTTAAATTAAATAATTGTAAAATAACTTTGTAATTAAAATAAATAATCAATTCTATAAACTACTAACAAATAATGCCCCAACTTTTTCCACCCGAAATTATCGAAAATACCGTAGAATGTTATCAAGCACGTATTAGTACGAACAGTAAAATTATATATGGTTTGTTACTCTTTATGATAGTGTCAGTTTTTGTTTCGCTACCTTTAGTTTATGTGGATATAAGTTCACAGAGTCGTGGAGTAATCCGTTCTCCTTATGAAAATACTACTATTCAATCAGCTTTGTATGGCGAAGTGGTTTCGTACCGCATGCTTGAAAATAAAGCAGTGTCGGACAGAGATACATTAATTGTGCTTAATGCAGAAAAGTTAACTGAACAAATAAAGCTGTCTAAAAGTAAGATTCAAGAAAACCAACGCTTTATTGCCGATATTGAAAATCTACTCAACAAGAAATATTTACAAGTTAGTTCACCTAAATACCTCAGTGAATATAATCGTTATCACTCTAAAACAATCGAACTACAAGTTTCAGTTACATATTTAAAAAAAGAATGTGAAACAGATAAAGCCTTGTTTGATAAAAAAGTAATATCCAATTTTGAGTATCTACAATCAAAAAATAATTACGATAAAGCAGTTGAACAGTTAAGTAGTACACAACAAGAATATTTAACAACATGGCAGTCGGAGCAAACCAGTTTGAATATCCAGAATCATGAACTGGAATCGAATATTAAACAGACAGAAAAAGAAAAACGACAATATGTAATCCTTGCCCCAATGTCAGGTACACTAATGCAAGTGGCTGGATTCCAATCAGGTAATTTTATAACTCCAGGTCAAAACCTTGCCTATATTTCTAACAATAATGTATTATTGGCTGAATGTTACATTTCTACTTCGGATATTGGATATATCCGACAAAATCAACAAGTGACCTTTCAATTCGATGCGTATAATTACTACGATTGGGGTATGGTGACTGGAAAAGTAACCCAGATATTAAATGATGTGGTGCTTATCGACCAGAAACCCATGTTCAGGGTGCGGTGCATGTTAAATAAAAACTTTTTACAATTAAAAAATGGTTATCGAGGCAATATTCAAAAAGGACTTACTTTTACAGCAAGGTTTCAATTGAATCGTCGAAGTTTGTGGCAATTGCTTTTCGATAAAGTGGACAATTGGTTAAATCCAAAACTATTAAAAGTGTAATTCTTTACACATTGAATAGAAGGGAAAAAATAAAGCATATAATATTTAAAAACAAAACATTACTAATAAAGTCTCACTTTGGGGGATGTAGTGGAATTATGAATATAAAAGTAAAACAAAGAGACATAACCGATTGCGGAGCTGCATGTCTGGCTTCTGTAGCTTCACACTACAAATTGGAAATGCCTGTTGCACGCATTCGACAAATTGCGGGTACCGATACTAAAGGCACAAACGTACTTGGGATGGTAAAAGCTGCCGAACAGTTAGGCTTTTCGGTTAAAGGTGTAAAAGGGAATCAGGATTCATTAAGCAAAATACCTCTGCCTTCAATTGCTCACCTCATTGTAAAGCGAGATAAAATGGAGTTGCATCATTTTGTTGTGATCTATAAAGTGAAGGATGAAAAGTTGACTTATATGGATCCGGGGGATGGCATTCTGCATTCTATTAGCATTGAAGAGTTTATGAAGCAATGGACAGGTGTGTTGATCCTGTTAATGCCTAATGATGATTTTATTCAGAAGAGTGAAAAAGTTTCCAACTTCAAACGTTTTGTGTTTTTACTAGCTCCACACAAAAGTATTCTTATCCAGAGTTTAACTGGTGCTATACTTTATACGGTATTAGGCTTATCCACTTCAATTTATATACAAAAAATAACTGATAATGTATTGCCAACAGGTAATACAAACCTACTTAATCTGTTAAGCGTAGGCATGCTTATTATTGTTGTATTCCAAATTTTATTAGGGATATACCAGACTCTGTTTATGATTAAAACAGGGCAGAAAATTGATACCCGTCTGATTCTGGGCTATTACAAACATTTACTAAAACTACCACAACGATTTTTCGATACCATGCGTGTTGGAGAAATTATTTCGCGTATAAACGATGCGGTAAAAATCCGTACATTTATAAACGATGTTTCTATTTCACTAACAGTTAATGTTTTTATTGTTTTGTTCTCATTTGCGTTGATGTTCATTTATAGTTGGAAGTTAGCTTTAATTATGCTTATTGTTATTCCACTCTATTCTGTTGTTTATATTATCACAAATAAGTTAAATAAAAGACAGGAACGAAAACTAATGGAGAAATCTGCCGATTTGGAAAGTCAGTTGGTGGAATCAATAAACTCAGTTCGGACTATCAAACAGTTCGGTATTGAGGATTTCAACAATATGAAAACTGAAGTCCGTTTTATCAGTTTGTTGAAAATAGTTTTCAAGTCAGGCAAAAACTCCATGTTTACTACTTACTCATCCGAAAGCATCAGTAAAGTATTCACTATTATACTGCTTTGGGTTGGTTCCTATTTTGTAATAAATAATGAGATTACTCCCGGTGAATTATTGTCGTTTTATGCTATTATTGGTTACTTTATTGGTCCAATTGCCAGTTTAATCGGAGCTAATAAATCTGTTCAAAATGCGTTGATTGCAGCCGACCGTTTGTTCGAAATTATGGATTTAGAACGTGAATCGAAAGAAAATAAAATTGAACTAAAACGTGAAAATGTAGGAGATATAAAGTTTGAGAATGTAAAATTCGCTTATGGCACCCGCAAAGAAGTTTTTAATGATTTCTCATTTACCATACCAAAAGGTAAGTTAACAGCGGTAATAGGTGAAAGTGGTTCGGGGAAAACTACTTTAGCCTCATTGATGCAAAAAATCTATCCGCTAAATTCAGGAAAGATAACAATAAATGACCTGAATATTAATCATTTTACTTACGAAAGTTTAAGAGCTATTGTCAGCACTGTACCACAACAATTGAGTTTGTTTTCCGGAAATATTGTAGATAATATTGCTGTTGGTGATTTACAACCTGATATGGAGCGTATAGTTTCTATTGTGCAACAATTAGGTCTGGTTCCTTTCGTAGAAAAGCTTCAGGATGGATTTAATACTCAGATTGGAGAAAACGGAACTTCGTTGTCGGGTGGAGAAAAACAACGCCTTGCAATAGCAAGGGCATTGTATAAAAGCCCTGATATATTAATATTTGATGAAGCAACTTCATCGTTAGATTCAGAATCAGAACTGTATGTTAAATCAGTTATTCAGGATTTAAAACTACAAGGGAAAACAATTTTGATTATTGCACATCGATTAAGCACAGTAATTGATGCTGATAAAATAGCCATTTTGGAAAATGGAATTTTAATTGAGGAAGGAACTCATAAATCTTTATTTAAAGTTGGTACAAAATATTATGATATGTGGAAAAAACAATTGCCAATTGTAGTATAAGCAAATAATAATTTCAAATATATTGTTTGATTTTGATTTATTGATATTAATTTGGCTTTTATTTTATAATTAACATATATTGTTGATTCAAAATTATATTACATCTTATTTTGTTTTTGTAAAACAAAAACTTTAAAATATGAAAATTATAGAAACATTTGAACGAATAAAATTATTGCATGCTTTAATTCTTCAAAAGAAAACAGGAACACCAGATCAATTAGCAAAACGTTTAGGTATTAGTAGAACTTGTTTATATAATCTGATAGATGAATTAAAGGGGTATAATCTACCCATAGATTATTCTAAAAGCTTAACAACTTTTTTCTACGAACAAGATGTTGTATTTACGTTTTTATTCAAGATAGAAATAATGGATAATGTTGATGAATTAATTAATATTAACAGTTAAAATTTTTTCATTAATTTTCCCCATCCGTCTGTTGACTATAAAACAACATCTTTATAGTTTTCTTTGAATCAATTCCTGCCGGTTCTAAATTTGGTTGGGGTATATTGACTAGTTATGTGAAACAATTCAAACTTGTTTTTACCAAAGAAGGATCTAAGAAACTGGGCGGATTTGGTAGTATTGGCAAAATGTTTCCTAAAACATGGGACTGGGAATCATTCTGGTCATTAACAGCATTGCTTTCAGTGATTCTGGCTTTTATGAATTTCTTACCAATCCCGGCTTTGGATGGGGGTTATGTTCTATTCCTTATCTATGAGCTGATTACCCGAAGAAAGCCAAATGAAAAGTTTCTTGAGTATGCTCAGACTGTTGGAATGATGTTGCTTTTTGCATTGCTATTGTATGCAAATGGAAATGATCTGTTCAAGGCTATTTTTAAATAGTAATTCAATCTGAATTAAAAAAGAAAAAAGATCCGGAAAGTACTTCCGGATCTTTTTTCTTTTCAGTTTATAAGTGTGTAAAAAATATTGTTCCTTTCAAGAATCGAAGACTGTTACAATTTATTCATTTACGATTTACTATTTATAAGTACCAGGAAATAAATATAGTCCTGTTCTTTCAACTAAAACTTAATCAACCCTCTCCTTGGAGAAGAGGCTGTGTAAAAAGGAATACAGTTGAACTGAATTCTTACGATTTGAAAGTTAATCCGCCTTTTTTAAATAAGGTAATAAGGTTTTGATTGTTGGGGTACAGATTTTCTATTAAGGTTTAATGCTTGAAAATAAGGTTTTTAAAGAATAAATCCGTATTTTCCTGTCTCAACCAGATTATAAAAAATACAACTCTGACTAAACCTTAATCCCTGTTTTAACTTTTAGTTTCAATTTCAACGTATTTGACTTTTCAATTTTATATTATACAACCACAAATGGCTGTGAGGAGGTCGGATTTCAGGAAATAAAAAAATAAGACATTATATAGTTCCAACTACTTAAGTACACGATAGAATAAAATGTTCCATCCTCGTTCTATTCTTTTTAATTTAAAATGAGACATTTAATAATTCCAAATACTTAAAATCAAAAACTGTATAAAATAACTTTATTCAACCAATTAACCAGTTAACCAATCAACTAATCAACCAATCAACCAATCAACCAATCAACCAATCAACCAATCAACCAATTAACCAGTTAACCAGTTAACCAATCAACCAATCAACTAATCAACCAATCAACCAATCAACCAATCAACCAATCAACCAATCAACCAATTAACCAGTTAACCAATCAACCAATCAACCAATTAACCAGTTAACCAATCAACTAATCAACCAATCAACCAATCAACCAATCAACCAATCAACCAATCAACCAATCAACCAGTTAACCAATCAACCAATTAACCAGTTAACCAATCAACCAATCAACCAATCAACCAATCAACCTCTCCTCATTCCGTACAATTCCTGCACATATCAAATTGTTTCCTGTTTTTAATAATTTTGTCTCTGAATCCGAAAGCCATTTTACTCTGCCAACAACTCAAAAAAGAATGTTCAAGGATATTTCCAAATGAATATTCTGAGGCTTTATCAAAACAACAGGGTAAAACATCTCCATGAACATTTATAACAGCTCCACTCCATGATCTCCAGCAATGATTTGGCTGTTTCCCTTTAAGTATATATTTACCAACAACTGTTTTTTTGTATCGGGCATACCTGCTTTTGGTCGTTAAAAAATCACTTCCGTTTTCAAAATCATAGAGTTGAGCTGTTTTAAAAGTCAACCTGTCTGCATGCAATGATTTCGCCATCTTTTGCATATCTTTCATCTGATGTTCATTGCTTTTAAGTACTAAAAATTGAATTTCAACAAGAGGTGTGATTGATTCCAATTTTTTTTTCCATTCATTTAAATATTTAATTCCATCAATCGCCTTTTGAAGATCACCGCCAACCCTGTAAGTTTCGTAAACGGGTTGAGTGCTTCCATCAATTGAAATAATGATTTTATCTAAACCGGATTGAACTATTTCTTTTGCAGTCTTTTCATTCAGAAATTGTC
>Ga0302280_1004015_pt1 | contig 10296 bp, 10 predicted proteins | sample III_Fen_E1_1_FD_198771 | JGI IMG/M metagenome (GOLD analysis project Ga0302280, IMG submission 198771) | Peat permafrost microbial communities from Stordalen Mire near Abisko, Sweden - III_Fen_E1_1 | ecosystem: Environmental > Terrestrial > Soil > Wetlands > Permafrost | place: Sweden: Abisko...
AGTATTAAATACCAGCATAAAGGAACTGTGTATGGAGTACGAGCATCTTATTTTCCATTGAACAACGTGGCTTTTGATGGAGATTATATTCATACGGTAAATAATTTTTCAGTTCGTGCATTTGTAGGTTTATGTTTTTAAAGTTAGTTAATAGGCATCCGTTAATAGTTAATAGGAAACAACTACTAACTATTTTATTTGCTATTAACTATTCGCTATTAACTATTAACTGCACTGCGCAAGATAAATGGAAACTATACGAGCAAAGTTTTATAACAGGGTGGGGCTGGGGCAAAGACAGCTTAAACCTACCCGAAGGGAATTATCACCCCCTGTTTTTTAATTACAGAATTGGTGTTACCCATCCTAAACTAAGCATTAACAAGAGAGTGAAAATAGACTTTGAAATATTTGCTGAACCACAGTTTAATTTAGTTTTTCTTGCGAGAAAAAACGGAACAACCTCTATTTATCAGGAAGCCGGCATAGGCTTCGGGTATCAACCTATTCTACACGTAAACAAATTTGTTTCGGTATATACATATATCAGCGCAGGGCCGCAGTACTTTAACACCCCCACCGAGCGGCAGGCAAAAGGGTTTATTTTTTCTGATAACATGGGGGCGGGCTGTTGGTTTCATTTACCAAATAGGTTTTATATAAACACCATGTTTAAAATAAGGCACATGAGCAATGCAAATACCCATTATCCCAATAAGGGGATTAATACGTTAAATACATTAATTGGTTTTGGAATTACGTATTAAAAAAAGATTTTAATCCTCTAAAATAACGCAGGTTGTAGTAGCTGTGTTAGTCACCATTAAATCTTTAGATGTACAGATAGAAAAGGCTTTGATTTCTGTATTATCAATAATCACCTTGGTTGTATCGGCGGCTATATTTGGTTGCAAAATAGTACATACACAGGTACGTGGCTTTCTGCAAGCTGCAGATAAAAACACAATTACGATAAGCGATAAGAATACTTTTTTCATTCTCTAATATTTAGCAATATTCTGAACACCTTTAATTCCGAATTTATAACTTATACCAAAATTAAAATGAAGCATCATAACGGGCTGGTGGTAATCGCTGATTTCTCTTCCTGCATTAGCCGGAAAGTTTGAATTAACTATTTTGATATTAGGGTCTGTATAATAGAAATCCACATTAATTTTAATGCCCACATGTTTATCAAAATTATAACGCATCCCTCCACCCGCCTGAAAACCATACGAGAAAGCAGTTGATCTGGTTTGTGCAAACGGATAAGGCACCCCTAAGTTTACAACTACGATATCAAAATCGGGGGTGCTTACAAAGGTTAGTCCGCCAACCGCCCGTAAATCAACACTAAACTTTTTGTTTTTTAAAGGAAACGAAAAATAAGGCCCAACAAACAAATTGTAAAAATTGTATTTGGTTAGCGCTTGTACTTTAGCACTATCAGCAACCATGCTTTGCTGATAACCGATAGCCAGATTAGCTAAACCCGTTTGAGCAGCATAAAAGGACGAGTTTGTAAGCATGCCTCCAAGACCAAAACGATTAGACAACCAATAGGTTCCCTCCACACCAAAGTTATATCCTTCAAAAGAAGAGTAGCCCGATTTTGGAGTTCCATAACTTATTCCCTGAAGATGGCCCATTAACAAAGTGTAGCCGGTTGTACCACCTATAGAATACGTATGTGTTTTAGCTGAATCTTGTTTGGCAACGAGGGCAACGGCAATAGTATCTTGTGCAAAAGACAAGTAACTTACAAAGTAAAGAACTATATATAATAAAGCTTTTCTCATTTTTAAACTGGGGCAAATATACGATGCAATTAAACAAATGCTAAGGTAAATGGGTGTTGAAAATAAAAAATATCTGTCTAAATACTTTGAAGTGGTTTGAAATTTTGTGCGCATCATGCTAAACTTGTTTCAGCATCTGTATGTCGAATAGAAGTTCTAAAAATAAGTAGCAAGCCCTAAAGAAAACCCTCCTGTATTAAGGAATGGGTTACCTATAATATCGCGTTGTCTTTCATACCGATAATTAAAGCGTATAACGGTTTGTTGGTTCGGACGGAAACTGATAGCAGGCACAATGCTCCAAACATCATTATACATTTTAGTACCTGTACTTTGAAAATAGCCAACGTTCCAATCTACATATTCTAACCTCATAGCCAGATTTATAACTGCCTTATCCCAACCTAAAATGCGTCTTTGTATTATGGGTTGCACTATATCTACATAGCCGCCATGTTGTTTGTTGGAATATTGCGGGGAGTAAGTTGGAGGCACGTTTACAAATATCCAAGCAAACTCACCTCTGATGGCAGTTTTTAATACAGGTAATTTGGTATTAAAATCAATATCATATACATCGCATCTCCTTTTTATATCCAATATTCCACCCTCTTTTTGCCAGGTGTTGTATACGCCTCCCATGTAGGATAAACCAAGCTCTCCAATATGATTATTCCGTACAGAAAGTTTAGCAGTAGTCATAGGCATTCCGCTTACATTATTAGAAAGATGCCCGGGGTCGCTGTTTGCAGCGGGTAAAAATGTTTTGCCTTGCGGATTGTCTATAATAGAATCGTTTAACCCTCCGGTTAAATATACTTCGTAACCAAACAACCAATTCTTAGTGTAGTGTTTTCCATAAAGACCTGCGCCTGTACTGCTTAAAGTAGCCGGCAGCATTTGCGTCATGGCAATAGGTCTGTCAACAAATTCCCATTTAGGTCCGTCATGGTTTTGATTGAATGACCCTATTGGATTTAAAATCACACCGCCTCTAAGATTAACTAACGGATGTAGTTCTATATCTACGGCTGCGTATTCAACTTCTATTTTTGTTCCTTTGCCCAGATTATCCGGATCGTCTGTCGGGTCATTTTCAAATTCAATCTCGGATAGAAATTTAATCCGTTTGGAAATAGAGGATGCTACAAACAAACTAAATCTTCTAAATTGAAATTGATTGCCAAGCCCTGTATTGATATTATTATTTATGTTTTGCCAGTTCGCTTCAAAGTAGCCCCCAATAGAAACAGGCAATTTACCTGCTTTAAGAAAGGGACGGTTATAAATAGCATCCATGTTTAGCTGTGATTTACTCGTATCTACTACAACCCGTTTAATTAAGGAGCTATCTAACTTTGCAGCTATATTTATTTGAGCATTTATATTGGCGGTTATTAAAATGAGGATACTAAATGAAATAACTATTTTATGTTTCATGTATTATACTGTTAATGATATTTTAATTTGATTACTTTCTATTGTTACAGGGAAAGTTCTAAGATTAGTATCAGCAGGTGCGCTTTGCACAACACCCATATTACTAAATTCGCTGCCATGTGCAGGGCATTCTAATTTGTCGCCAAACACTACCAGCTCTGCGCCTTGGTGAGAACATTTCATCAGTAGGGCAGAATATTTAGTTTCGTTGAACCGATATACACATATAGGGTATTGCAGATTATCATTTTGAATAATGATATGCTTCTTGAAATGAACCTGATTATCCTTCATGTATTCAAAATCTGTAAGCGGAACTAGTAGATCAGACCCTACAATAGTTTTGTTCATCACATGTGATGTTCTGCAACTTTGAATTAGGGTAGTTAACAGAGCTCCTTTTAAACAAGCTGCACCACAAGATTTAATGAATTCTTTTCTGTCCACGTGGATTACTTAGAGCGATTCTAAAAATTTAATCAAAGCATTTCTATCGCTTTGGGAAAGATTGATGTAATTGTTAACTGCTGTGGTTGCCTCGCCTCCCAGCATGCGTATGGCTTGATCTATACTATGTGCCCTGCCATCGTGCAATAAATAATATTGCCCACCCTGCGCCTGTGGTGCAAGACCCAAACCCCAAAGAGGTGGTGTACGCCATTCAGATGTTTTAGCATTGCCTTCCGTATAGCCATCATCTAAACCCTGTCCCATATCATGTAGAAGTAAATCGGTGTACGGACTAATCTGACAGTTTGCAATAGATAAAATAGGAGAGTTGCCAGTATATAATGTTGGCTTATGGCAATCAGCACAACCTATACCAATAAAAAGACTTTGTCCGTACATAACTGTTGGGTCGGTTGGATTTCTTGGAAGAGGGTATTGCAATCCCTGACAATAAAACACCACATTGTTTACAGTAGTATTATCAACTTCAATATTGCCCGGAGCTTGAGGACCGGTATTATCCAAATAATTAAAGGGTTGATTCGGATAGAAATTAGAGGTAATTCCCATATCTTCATTATATGCAAAAGCTACCTGCTGAAGCACGCTGTATTTTGATGCCTTGCGACCAAAACGACCGATATACTTTCCGTTTTGTATTATGGAACTTGGGTTAGGTGTAATGGTATTAGGAATAGTAACCCAATTTGGATGACCCCTTACCCCATTTTTATTAGTAAGGTTTGCTACAGCCATGGCTATAATAGTTGAGTCAGGAATTATTTCAAGAGCACCAACCCCTGCTGTAATAGGAGGAATAAAACGACTAACAGTTACACCGGGGGGTAATGTACAGGCTGTATAACCGGGTAAAGCATAGTTTTCTAACTGGGGTGCACCTTGTGCTAAAAACTGATTTCCGGTAGAATCTGTTTGTCCGAAACGGGTAACCACGGTTGAAGGATACCCGCGGTTATCAGAAGCATGGCAATTGCCACAACCTGCGGAAACAAAATAAGGACCAAGCCCCGAAGAGGCAGTACGCACCCTAAAAAACTCGTCATTACCTTTTGCAAATGTTACCGTTTGTGCTTGCGATATACCACCCGGTGCACAAAGTGCTTCATTGGGTGCGTTCATTTTGGGTTGGAATTTGGTACAGGAAACTATAACAAGAACACCTACGGCTATTAACTGAAAGATGACTACTTTATTTATTTTCATATTATTTAGACTAATTTTAAATAAGAACACAAAGATTAGAATAATTCTAAATAAGGATTATACCCTAAACGGGGTAATTTTTGTTTGCGGGTGTTAGAAGCTGTTTAAGTTTCATTTAAAAAGTTCTTTCTATTTTCTTTTTACTTGACGAAAAAGAAACAAAAAGTCAAGACCAAACGATCTGCCACACACCAGCCAGTCTGCTCCGCGTTTGGTCGGGCTCGCGCTCGGTTTTCAGATTACGATGGTTACCTAAATCAGGGGCAGGTGTCCGCGAACGGAGCGAACCGAAAGTTTTCTGAGCCAAGGAGGGCAGTCTGTGCGCCAAGAAACGCTTTGGGTTGGCGTTCGTGGTGGCTTTTTGCAATACTTTTTTGCGGTAGAAAAAAGTATTAAATAAAAAACCTGTTAAATTTTAAACAGCCGCTGAGTATTTATAACAATAATTAACTTAGTCTACAGAAATTTTGGCACGATATTTGCCGTAATAAACAACTATGAAACACATCCATAAAATTTGCGTACTATTTTTTATACTGATAAGTATAAGCGCAGCAGGCTATTCGCAACAACAACCCCCTATGTCTGATACACTGGGCTTGCCTGGAGATAACTTAAACCTGTATGGGGTTCTCTACCTTTTTAAAGAATCTGCCAATGTGCAGGATTTTGAACAAAGACTGAATACGCCAGATAACAAGGTAAATAACCTTGATTTAAACCACGACGGGCAGATAGATTATATACAGGTAGTTGATTATGGTAAAAATGGCTTGCACTCACTTGTGTTGCGAGACCCTATAGGCGCAAACGAATCGCAAGACATAGCTGTTATTGAAATAGAACAACGGGGTGATGGAGTAGCCCACGTGCAAATAGTAGGTGATGAAGCTTTGTACGGCAAAAACTATATTATAGAACCGCAAGACGAGCAGCAGCAACAAGTACAATCTCCGCCACCTAACGCCTACAATAATTATAATCCTAATCCGCCTGTACTATATAATGTTTGGGGATGGCCCTGCATACAATTTATGTATGCTCCAAATTATGTGTATTGGTCGTCGCCCTGGTATTGGGGTTCTTACCCCGGCTGGTGGAGCCCATGGAGGCCTTTTGGTTTTCATACCTATTGGTATAATATGTATGGCTACAGAGGCTATCAACGCCGTGTTTACTATAACCACATGGCGGGTGCTTATAATATTTATTACGGGCATAGGATGATGTCGCCTATGGTGCATACCTACATAAGAACTAATGTATATTATGGCGGGAGAGTATCCGGAATACCCGGCCCCGGAGGAAGAAGAATGGAACCCAACAATACGGTTCGTAATGTTGAGCCACGCAGAGATTTTAACGGCGGTAGACAAGAAGTTAATGGCGGTGGCAGACAAGGCAACTTTAATAACCAACCAAGGCAACAAGCTGCCCCAAGACAAGAAGCCCCTCGTAATATGGGTGGTGGTGGACGTGTGGGAGGTGGCGGCGGAGGCGGAAGAAGAAGGTAATTAACGCAAGGTTAATTACACATCAATCTTAGCGTACTTAGCGTTCTTCTCAATAAATTCTCTGCGAGGAGGAACTTCATCACCCATCAGCATAGAGAACACGTGATCTGCTTCAGCAGCATTCTCAGCCGATACCTGACGTAGAGTGCGTGTTTCAGGATTCATGGTAGTGCTCCACAATTGTTCGGCATTCATCTCTCCTAAACCTTTGTAACGCTGTATGCCAACAGAATCTGGCTTATCTCCGCCCAATTCTTTTACATGCTGATTACGCTCGTCTTCTGTCCAGCAATAGCGATGATCTTTACCCTTCTTAACCAAATAAAGCGGAGGTGTAGCAATATAAATATATCCTTTTTCAAATAACTCTCTCATGTGCCTGAAGAAGAAAGTAAGAATCAATGTAGTGATGTGAGAACCATCCACGTCAGCATCACACATAATAATGATTTTATGGTAACGTAGTTTTTCAATATTCAATGCACGCTCGTCTTCTTTCGTTCCTCTATAAACACCCAGTGCGGTGAAGATGTTTTTTATCTCTTCGTTATCGTAAATCTTATACTCTAAAGCTTTCTCTACGTTTAATATCTTACCTCTTAAGGGAAGTATCGCTTGAAATGCACGGTTACGGCCTTGCTTGGCAGTTCCTCCCGCAGAATCTCCCTCAACTAAATACAGTTCGCACACTTCAGGGTTATCATCTGCACAATCTGCTAATTTACCCGGAAGTCCCGCGCCTGTCATAACACTCTTACGTTGCACCATCTCGCGCGCTTTCTTCGCAGCATGACGGGCAGTAGCAGCCAAAATTACCTTATCAACAATAGTGCGCGCTTGCTTTGGGTTTTCTTCTAAGTAATTATTCAACGCTTCGCTGATAGCCATATCAACCGCACCCATCACTTCATTATTACCAAGCTTGGTTTTTGTTTGTCCTTCAAACTGTGGTTCTTGTACTTTAACCGAAATAACAGCCGTTAACCCCTCACGGAAATCATCGCCACTAATTTCGATTTTTAGTTTAGAAAGAAAGCCTTGTTTCTCAGCATAATTTTTTAAGGTACGCGTTAAACCCCTGCGGAAACCTGCTAAGTGAGTACCACCTTCGTGTGTATTAATATTGTTTACATAACTCTGCATATTTTCGCTGTAGCCGGTATTATATAACATAGCAACCTCAACAGGGATACCTTGTTTTTCGCCTTCAACATAAATAGCTTCAGAAATTAAATGTTCTTTAGCACTGTCTAAATATTCTACAAACTCAACAATGCCGCGTGTTGAGTAAAACTCTTCAGTCATGAAAGCTCCATTTTCATCTTTATGGCGCTCATCTGTTAAGGTAATTCTAATACCTTTATTAAGGAAAGAAAGCTCGCGCATACGACCTGCCAATGTGCTGAAATTATATTCGCCAATGGTAAAGATGCTCATGTCAGGTTTAAATGTTTGAATAGTTCCCCTGTCGGTTGTTGTGCCAACCTCTTTTACATCAAACAAAGGCTTACCGCAGCTATATTCTTGTACAAATATTTTTCCGTTACGATGCACTTCGGTTTTCATGTGGATAGATAGTGCGTTTACACAAGACATACCTACACCATGTAAACCACCCGATACTTTGTAACTGTCTTTATCAAATTTACCACCCGCGTGTAAGATGGTCATTACAACTTCCAGTGTCGATTTTTGTTCTTTAGTATGCATCTCTGTTGGAATACCACGACCATCATCTCTCACACGAATAGAGTTGTCTTCTAAAATATTAACATGCACATTTTTACAATGTCCTGCAAGTGCCTCATCTATTGAGTTATCTACAATTTCATATACTAAATGATGTAAGCCTCTAACACCTATATCGCCAATGTACATGGCTGGTCGTTTTCTAACTGCTTCTAATCCTTCTAATACCTGGATGCTATCTGCATCATATGCTTTGCTTTCTGTCGATTTTACTACGTCTTCCATATAAAATGTATATCCCGTAAAGATACTTAATTAAACCAATTTAGCCTTATAAATTGCTAACAATTCTGAAGCAGAAAATGTTTGTATTTTGCGCAAAAATAAAGTGAAAAATAATTTGCTTCTTTGAACTTTTATTTTGAATAAAATTAAACGAAACATACCCAATGCCATTACCTGCGGAAACCTACTTTGTGGTTGTTTAGCCATTGTAAAAGTATTTGAAGGTAATTTAGTTTGGGCAGCTTATTTGGTAGGTATTGCTGCTGTATTAGATTTTTTCGACGGCTTTGCAGCGCGTCTCTTAAAGGTAAGTTCAGCTATTGGAAAAGACTTAGATAGCCTAGCAGATATGGTTACGTTTGGAGTTGTTCCGGGAGTTATGATGTTTAAACTATTACTGATTTCTACATTGTTTATGACTAATAATGCTATTTGGAATTACACACCTTATTTGGCATTTATAATTCCGATATTTTCTTGTATAAGATTAGCTAAGTTTAATAACGATAAACGCCAAACAGAATCTTTCATTGGAGTAAACACCCCTGCAAATTCTATTTTAATATGTTCGTTGCCATTAATCATAGGTATAGATTACCAAAGCCCTGCTGCCGTATTTATATTAAATCCTTATTTACTTATAATACTTGCTGTGATTATGTCAGCATTGCTTGTTTCTGAAATACCCATATTCTCTTTTAAATTCAAATCATTTGGCTGGAAGGGAAACGAGATACGTTTTGTGTTCTTACTTCTATCATTGCTTTTATTAATAACACTTCGTTTTGTAGGCATCCCGCTTATTATTGTTCTATATATAGTAATGAGTGTGATAAATAATTTTCTAACAAAAAGTAAAGCAAGTAAATCAAAACAAGCATAATCAGTATATTCGCACCTTAATTTACACTCATGACCCGAGCCTTTGTAGGCGAACACGATGATACAATAACCAAACAAAAAATAAAGAATCATGAAATTTATAGCCGAAATAGATGTAATGCCCCTTAAAGCATTATTAGACCCACAGGGTAAAGCCGTTACCAGCAGCATGAAAAACCTTAACCTGCCTGAAATAAATAATGTGCGCATTGGTAAGCACGTCTCTTTAGAGATAGATGCTGCTACTAAAGATGCCGCAAAAACTAAAGTAGATGAGGCTTGCAAAAAATTACTTTGTAATCAAATCATGGAGTTTTATGAATTTGAACTTCACGAAGCAAAATAAATTACACATATTTGCAACCTTATTTTAAATCAATAATTAACCAAATCAAAAAATAATAAAGTATGGGATATTTATTTACCTCTGAGTCCGTAAGCGAAGGGCACCCTGATAAAGTAGCCGATCAAATATCAGATGCATTAATTGATAACTTCTTAGCGTTTGACCCGCAAAGTAAAGTGGCTTGTGAAACACTTGTAACAACCGGACAAGTTATACTTGCTGGCGAAGTAAAATCTAAAGCATATTTAGATGTGCAAGAAATTGCACGCGAAGTAATTCGTAAAATAGGGTATACCAAATCAGAATACATGTTTGAGGCAAACTCTTGCGGTATCTTATCTGCTATCCACGAGCAATCTGCTGATATTAACCAAGGTGTTGATAGAAAGAAAAAAGAAGAACAAGGTGCCGGCGACCAAGGTATGATGTTTGGTTACGCTACTAACGAAACCGCTAACTACATGCCTTTGGCTTTAGATTTAGCCCATGCTATTTTGTTAGAATTAGCCGCACTTCGCAGAGAAGATAAACAAATTAAGTATCTACGCCCTGATGCAAAATCTCAGGTTACGTTAGAGTATGATGATAACAACAAGCCTGTGCGTATTGATGCTATCGTTGTCTCTACACAACACGATGATTTTGATAAGGAAGATAAAATGTT
>Ga0302280_1004016_pt1 | contig 10296 bp, 10 predicted proteins | sample III_Fen_E1_1_FD_198771 | JGI IMG/M metagenome (GOLD analysis project Ga0302280, IMG submission 198771) | Peat permafrost microbial communities from Stordalen Mire near Abisko, Sweden - III_Fen_E1_1 | ecosystem: Environmental > Terrestrial > Soil > Wetlands > Permafrost | place: Sweden: Abisko...
GTAGAAAAGCGTACACGGTTGGATTAAAAACAAAAACACAAGAGAGCATATTGGAGGGATTCAAAACAATAACAAATGGCAAAGTATATCCCAAAATATTGATAACTGATTCAGAACCTGGGTTTTCTTCAAAGTTACTATCAGATTGGTATTCAGAGCATGGAATTAAGCATGACACAGTTGAGGTTGGTTATCATCCAGCATTAGGAGTCATCGACAGGTTATCAAGAACATTGAAGGAAGCAATCCATAAGAATATGTCCGAGGAAAATGATACAATATGGTATGATAGGTTAAGTAAAATAACAGAAGCATACAACAATACACCGCACACAGCATTAAAAATACAAAACAAAGTATTAACACCAAATGAAGTACCACAAAATGAAGCAGCTGTATTAAAACTTAATCTTGATAAGAAAGGTGATTCAGACAGCTCAGGTACTTCATTATATAAAGAAGGTGACACTGTGTTGAAGAAATTAAAGAAAACAATATTCAATAAAGGATACAAACAAACATTTGGGGTGACTAAATACAAAATAAAGTCAATCAAAGGTGTTAATGCTATATTGGAGGATGGGTCAACGGTAAAACTGAATGACTTGCAAGTGGTAAAGCCAGATGAAATAAAGGATGAAATAAAAGAAGAACCAAAAAAGGTAGAAGCTGTAAATGCTGTGGTAAGTGCAGACAAACAAGCAAAGGTTCAAAAAGAAATAAAAAAAGAATTAAAAAAATTGGAAATTGAGGATAAAAATGTAATAAAGACAGAACCAAGAGTAAGAAAAGCTCCAAAAAAGTATGATGATTATGAAATGAAGTAATTCCACACTTCAGACGCACTGAGTATTTTTGAAATAATTTATTTTATAAAGTAATAATATATAAAAATGTCATATAATATTATATTTAACCAAAAACAAGAAGACGGAACATACAAAGAAGTTATAAATGATACCTGTAATGAATTTCCCGACAAAGTATTTTTTTTTGGTTATAAAAAACAAGATACCAATAAACCTGAAAATGAGAATAAGCAGCTAAACAGGAAGATTAAAAGGAAGATGAATAAACATCTACCTAACAACGATGAATGCTGGCTTGATAGTTTAAACTAATTATTAATTATTAATTATTATTATTTATCTGAGAATAATTATCTCAAATATATGTATAAAATGAGTAAAAAATTCAAATTATATTATGACAAAAATGAAATATCAAGAAATTATACAGATGTAAAGGGAGAAGCAACAACAACAAAAATGTGGTTTGAAAATAACATATGTCATAATTACCATCACATCACAGATAAAATTAATGTTGGCACAATGTTACACATACTTACTCCATACAGTTGGGTTACCAATACAAAAGTAGTTGATAAAAATGGTAAAAATATACCAAATCCATTTGTAATAAATGATATGGATTATGCTTTTGAACTATTAAATGAATTGAATCTCTTCATACCAACTCATAAAGACAATACTAAATTTAGTAGATTGGAATCTAAAGGAGTGGTACTAGACGAAGAATTTTGCTTGACAGATAAATATCCAAAGATTCGTTATGGAGGATCATTCATTAGACCTAAAAATGAAATTAAAGAGATCGTAAACAATGAATGGACCATTTGTGAGAAATATGAAGTTTTCTGCAATGGAGCGATGGCTTTATGCGATTTTGAATATTTATTAGTGTTACGTGACATGTTGACAGAATTACTTGTTGACAATGAACTACATTATGAGCGACTTTAATTTAACACATAAAAAACGCACTTAGTATTTTTGAAATAAATAAATATATAGTAATAATATATAAAATGGAAGCAGAATATAGTGGAAAAATAGGAAGAAAATGCAATAACTGTGGGGTTGATATAATAAAAAGAGATTTAGTAAATATGTATCAAACTGTTGGCTGTATCAAAAGAAATCCAAAAGTATGTTATTCATGCTTTTTGGAAAACCCAAAAGTAAAAGCTCAAAGAGAAAAAAAAGATCGTGAGTATGAGGAAATAGTGAGAATACATGAAAATTATTTTGAATAATTAATTATGATTATATAATATAAGAATATTACATAATATCAATGGGGAATATGTTTATGTCAGCAGAGAAGCAACAACCAAGAATTATAATCAAACAAGTCCCATTTTTTCAGCTACCAATTGACAGAAATTAACAATATTACATCTTTCAGTAGGATCTCTTGAAGATAATAATATATTGTCAAAGCCGTATTTAGCGAATTGAACAATATCATCCCAATTTTCTTCAGGAATCTTTTCTATAATTTCTGCGAGAACTTCTTTCATTGTCTTATCACCAGATTTATGTTGATTGTAATAGTGAATCATTTCAAGCTCAACCCCATAATATTTCATAAAATAACATTCAAGTGACTCAATATAATATTCAGTGATATAATCAATTTTCTTTTTAACATCAGATTCACAATGAAACTTTATTTTCTCTGAATCACTGATGAAATTCTGGATCTCTCTTAATTTAGTTGGTGTTTGTATGCTTTCATGTAACTTATATATATTCACACGCTTATTTACAATATTATCATGTAATTTTTCAATTTCTTTGATCATTCCAGATAGAGCCTTTTGAAGATCAAGTGCATTATCCTCGCATTCAACATCTAGGAATTTATCATTGATTTTTTCAATCTTTTCAGTCATTTTATATGTTTGGTTTAGATAATTTTTTTTCAATATTATCAAATATATATAAAGTGATATCAAGTATTGCTAAATCAATGACATTCAATTTCTTTAAAGTCTCTTTATCATAAAGATGTTTAAATGAACTCGCACTATTAAAACATTTCAGGAGTGTTCCTAAATTATTGCCAGGTTCAATTGATTTCATATAAAAAAAACATGGACGATTAATAATACAGCTATAAATCTTATCAATTTCGATTGCATAAAGTGCGGCATCTAAAGACTCATCCTTTTTTATTAGCTCATCCATTTGTAATTTAAGCTCATTCATTTCTAAATCCAGCCTATCTAATTGTTCGAATACATTTTCAGTCATTTTTATACTATATTGAGATAATATAATATATAATATAATTAATTATTTTTGTGGTGGTACTATTGATGATGATGATGCAGATTTTCTTGGCGATTGTAAGCTTGATATTTTATTTTTTATTCTTGCATTGTCTTTCAAATAACCAGAAGCATCATCGAATAATGTCTCTAGTTTCTGCAGTCTTGTTTCCAGTATTTTGTTCTTCTCTATTTCTGCTTCAAGCTTTTGTCCAACATCTTTTGCGTATGTAATCAAGTGAGGCAGGATCTCATTATAGTTCAAACCGTATGATATAGCTTGAGTTTTTGGATCAACATTCTTATGCACTATTCCACTCATACCAAGTCCATACATAACCTTCTCGACATCCTGGGCCAAAAGACCATATCGTTGCATATTTGTATTACCAATCATATTATATAATTTGGGTTCAAGTTTTGTTATAAATTGGCATGCGGTACTGACTGCAATATCTTGAACATTTTCTTTTTGTGTTGCATCAGAAGTATTGATGATCCCTCCCGATAAATAAATATTCTCATAACGAAGAGTTGCGCTTCCAATATTTGTTGTTGCATCTGCACTTGGTAGTAAATTATTTGGTAGTTGTTGCATGTATGTAATCATTGGTGGGATGAACTCTGAGTAGTTGACTCCATAATTTGTTACTCCAGTTGTTTCATCAGTCACAACCTCAACAATATCATTGCAAATAAATTCAGAATCAGTTGCTGCGGTAATAATAGATTGTGCAATCATCCCGACCATGGTGTTTGTATTTCCATGCGCAAAGCTATCTATCCAATTATATGAAACTGGATTTAGTTTGTTGATAAAGTTATAAACCTGTGTGTTATCGAGAGGTGTGACATTGGTCTTTAAATTACCATCAGAAGTGGTTATTACACCTCCAACAGCATACACAGCTGTGAATCTATGACTTGAATTTCCAAATGTGATTGTATTGTCGGTCCATGGGTTAAATTGCGATGAATTAATAACAAAAAACTGACTTCCACCTGCGAATAGGCCAAAGCCTCCACCTGATGGGGTATTGAGGTTCACATTGCCACCCGTATTCTGATTAAAACCGTAGTTAGTTGTATAGTTTCCTGATGTTAGATTACATCCAAAGAAGGCTCCACTTCCATCAAATGAACCAATAGTAGCGTGTGTCTGAACTGATGTAGTTCCTCCAAGTGTTACTGCTCCGCTAGAAGTACTAAATGTCGATGAACCAGTGATTGCTACGTTTCCAGCAAATGTGCTCCCGCCAACTACGTCTAGAGCATATGCGTTGGTAAGTGTAGTGTTGGTGCCAGCTATCGGTGCACCATTTATATATACTGTTGCTGCTGTAGGCACAGTGCTAGTCCCAGAGCTTGCTGATAACGTAGGTGCGTTGAATGTTATTGCACTTCTACTTGTTGTTGATCCTACAGTCTCTGTTAATGTTGTAGCTCCTATGTTGAACAATGATCCTATTGTCTGTGATGGTGTAATAGCAGATATTGTACCTCCTCCTAACATACTAAATGGAGTCCCTGTAGCTACCTGTATTGGGCCGTTCAAGCTTATTGTACCCGATGCAGTACTAAATGTTCCACTGCCTGCCATTGTTATGCCCCCACTTGTTGCCAAGTTCCCTGTATTCAGTGTTAGACTACTGCTTCCTACTAATGTCACATTGCCATTAAATAAACTATTGCCTGAGGTTACGTTTAGGGCATAAGAAGTGAGTGTACATCCTGTTCCTGCAACTGGTCCTCCATTAATACAGACAGTGGATGCATTACATGTACTACTTCCACTTGTAGCTGAAAATGTAGGGGCATTAAAAACAATACCCGCCCTATTGTTTGAAGTTCCCACTGCTTCTGCAAGTGTGGTAGCCCCGATATTAAATAAGGAGCCTGTTGTTGTGGATGGCGTGATACTATTAACTGTACCACCACCAAGCATATTAAATGGCATACTCGCAGCCAATGTGACACTACCATTTAAAGACACTCCGCCTGTTCCGGTGCTCCATGTGGTACTGCCAGATTGATTTATTGATCCGCTTAAAGCGAATGAGCCAGTATTCATTGTGAGTGTGGATCCTCCTGATAATGTGACTGGTCCATTTAGTGAGATTGCTCCTGTTCCGGTGCTCCATGTGGTACTTCCAGTTTGCACAATATTTACAGCAATTTGACCAAGATATGAGAGAGGCATTGCATCACCCGTTAAACTGGGTATTCCAACGTTCTTCAAACGATGACTTCCTAGGTTGATATCCTGACTACAATTTGCTAAACCAACCATAGGAACATAATTTGCTGCGAGATAGGCAACATTAACAGCATCAGATGATGTCCCTGATGTTGTTGCCATATCCGTCACTAAGAAAGAATTCATATTAAGCGGACCATCCATTGCTGAAATACTGACTGTATTAAGAGTTGAATCTCCAGGAACAATTAGAGAACCATCTGTTATTGGTTGCTTTTGTTGAAAATACTTTGACATCTCATATGCTTCAGCCATTTTTTATATACAATACCGATAGATATTATATATTTTGCTCAAAAAAATTATTGAATTGGTTGAAAATTTAGTAAAAGATTGGCATACATACCTGGTCCTATCCTTACTAACTCACGATTATTGTCTGCATTAAGAATATTCTTCCTTTTAATATAAACAAATATATCAAAAGAAGTTAATTCACCACTTTGCGTCAAACGATACCTACGATTGTTCTCTGTTGCATTGTATGAGTAACTTGTTGCACTGTATGCATCAATAAGAAATGAGGTCAATACTGAATATTTTTGATTGGTTGTCTCATTTGCTTCATATTCAATGCTCAATGATGTTGAAAACTGTATTGCTTCAATATCACATAGGTTTTGTATTGTTGAAACATTTTGTCTGAACGTTAGGAAATTAGACTGTGATAACGTATTTGATGGTCCAGTAAACATTATATTTGATGGTAACCTAATTTTAAACCCTCCAGCACCAGAAGTTAGTACAGTATCATATGTACCAGGAAAGCCTATCATCGCGAAGATCTTTGGTGATACATAGATGTCGTAACTTGAAGCTCTGAAGTTTTCATTATATCTCCACTGAAGTAATTGTGTGGATTGGTCTAATTCGAGATATGGTGGATAAAAACTGTCTATTATAGGCTTCTGCACATCTAATTCTTGTATAGCAAAAGCTCCATTTACCGTGAACGAATAAGTCGCTCCAGAAGATAACGATGTTGGACATGTTGGATAACAAATCAGTGACCAACTACCCATTCCATTTCCAGTCTTGTTCTTTATTACATAAAATGGTGAATCTGGTTTAACTACATTTGTCAATAAGCCAGCTGATTGTAGTGCTATACCAGTTATGCGTTGATCATAATTAAGATTTCCCCAGTCAGCAAATGTCAATGATTGCATATCTAGTGTACCATTTTTGCATAATATTACTTGATCACCTGTTGTATTGTTCTTCAGAATGAAAGTGAACAGTCCTATGTTGTTATTTGATGATACTGTTATACTATCTATCCTAAACTGATAATCCACAGCCACATCATAATTTGGACTTGTAATTGTTGACATTGTGAATGTCTGTGTTGAAACAGTGTCACTGAATGTTGCTGTATAAAACTGAGAATTTTTATTTCTATTTTTCCCTAAATAATTTGAATACACTTGATTCAATGATGAATTAAAAATATCCAAAAAATCTTGTTCTGAGCGTAATCTATTTGTCAAATAAGTTGGTAGAAAAACTTGATTTAATGACGTTGGATTCCCATTTACACGTCCTGTTCCATCCAATGAATTTATACCCACCCAATAATCAGCTTGGTTATCTGGGGTGATGCGAAATGAGTCAATTTTTGAACTATCAATGTAAAATCGTTGCAAGAAAACATCATATAAACTACTATTGTTATCTAACAAGTTTTGTTGTCTGCTGATTGATAGTTTCAAATCAAGATCATTGTTTGAATCGTTGTTGAAGTTCAAGTTTATTAGCTTGTTTGATAGTGTTGGATTAATCGCCATTTTGATATATACAATAATCACAGATTATAATTTTTTGATGAATTTATAATAGTTTTCCATCTGGGTGTCCATTAATATTTTCTCTTCTTCTGTCAGTGTGTTGTCAAAATTCTTCATTATTTGTACTAAATTATATATTTTTTCATAAATAACTGTTAATTGATTGACAAAAACCTTTAATTGAGGTGTTACATTAAATTGCTCAATTAATTCTGCTAGTTTTTTCTTATTATCTTCAAGGACATATTCATGATCATATTTTTTATTACAAGGTATCTTCCTTCTCAAATGCTTTTCATATTCACATTTCTTTGTTGTTGAGTAACTACATTTTGGGCAGGTGTATGGTATTCTAGGTTTTGGACCTCGTTTTTGGAGAATTTTTTTTGGTTTTTCTATCACTATTTCTGCTGCATTTCCATCTTTTTTATCATCATTCATTACTATTTTATATTATATAATATAGCTACATTTTTATTTTGTCTCATAATATTATACAAAAATGTCTCTTACATTAATAAAACCTTCAAAAGATAGTATAGCGATCGCTTACATGCAAGAGCCTGGTAAAAGTGACTTGTATGTTTATATTGACCCTAATAAAGACAATATAAAAAAAATGGTCATTACAGACCTTACTCAAAAATATGTGGCAACTCCATATATTGAAAAAGGACAAAGATGTGCTGTTTATATTAGTGGACCAGGTGGAAGCGGTAAAAGCTTTTGGACTGCAATGTTTATCAAAGAAATTCAGAAATTAAAAAAATATAAGTCATATCCTGTCTACCTATTTTGTGGTAGCAGCTTAATTGATCCTGCATTCGAAAACATTAAAAATTTGAATACTATTAATATTTATGATGATAATTTATTTAGGTTAACAATGGAAGAGTTCAAAGAGTGTATTGTCCTTTATGATGATTATGAGAGTATAACTGATAAAAATATAAAAAACTTTCTTGATGCATTGCTTAAATCTTTATTGGAATTGTCGAGAAAACAACATACAATAATACTTACAATTAATCATATGACAACTAACTATAATCAAACTAGACATACAATTTTTGAGAGTGACACATTCTGCTTATTCCCGTCAGCTAATATGAATTCTGTTTTGAAATTCTTGAAGAATTATATGGACTTCACCAAGGAGCAGCTTGAGGATATAAAGAGCTTGAAAACACGCGCTATAGTTGTCAGAAAAAATGCTCCACGTTATTTAATATCAGAGAAACAAATATGGTTGTTGTGATTATCTATTATGTTATATTAATATATATCATATGAGTTTATTAAATTATATTGAAAAATCTGAAAGTTATTCATTCTCCAACGACGATATACAAAAAATATGCAATGGTAAAGTAAATATAGTTATGTACCATGATCTAGCCAACTATTCTGACCTTATGAGATTATTCAAAAATTGCTACCCTTGTGTGTTACTTTATGAAACCACTCAATATTATCAAGGTCATTGGATTTGCTTGTTGTATCATCCAAAAGAAAATTTAGTCGAATTGTTTGATAGTTACGGTTTTGCCCCTGACTATGATTTAAAGTACTGTAAATTCAAGACACCCTATTTATCAGCTTTAATTCAAAATACAAAAGTAAAGTATAATATTAATTTTAGCTATAATACTACATGCTTACAGGCTGAGAAGAATGGTGTAAATACATGTGGGAGATGGGCTAGTATAAGAGCCGTCTTTCAACAGTATAATAATGATCAGTTCAATAATTTATTTACCCCCAAATTATCATTAAATAACCCCGATGAAGTAATATCTTTGATGACTTTGTTAATTAATTTGCAACATTAATTTTTATGTGTGTCTATATTATAAACAATATGGAGAACGAAGATTTAGAAGTCCACAATGATAAAATGATGGCAATGATCCCTGCATTGTCTGGCATTCAACCTGGAAGACAAAACATTGACGTTTTATTATCTGGAAGTGCACAAACAAGAGAAATACAAATCGTCACAACATCAGCCACATCTGGAAGTAATTTAAATAATCAACTTGCTTTCTCATACGAATTTTCAAATCAAGTTGCAATCGATCAATGCATCATGCTGCAAGTCCCACTTACTGTTACTGTGACAACCTCAGCAAATAATGCACAAATAGATTACTTTAGTACAAAAAATGACTTTGCATTGGCTCAAAATCCAATAAATCGAGCTATTAAGACACTTCAAGTAAAATTAAATAACAATACAGTCCCAACATCAAATGGTATCTTTGCTAGTGCTCTCCAAAAATATATCGATACTCCTCGATATAGACAATTTCAACGTACTGCCCAACCTGATGCTTGTAATAATTATAATGCAAATATTTTATTTGTTGGTGGGAACAGCAATTTTAATAATATCACACAAGATGGTTTCGAACAAAGTAGAGCAGCAGTAATGCCTGACATTAATGTTACTGCAGTTGCTGCTTCTGGAGCAAAACAAGTTGCAACATTTACATGGCTTTTAACTGAACCATTAATACATCCATTCTTGACACTTCCCGACAATAACCATTCAAGTTTATTTCAAATAAAAAATCTAAACGTTGATGTTGTTTTTAATGACCTTTACAGTATGTTCTCGGGGCTTGTTTTGTATGACACTGCTGGAACACCCGCTCCATGTGTTATTTCAACACCTTCATTCGCTACTTCAATTCAGCCACGTTTACTAGTTCGTACATATGTTCCTGTTATTGAAATTCCTAAAACTGTCAGTATGGTGTATAATCAAATGCTTATGAGACCTTATAATGTCTCTGGAGCCGCAACACCTGGAGCAACTGGACAAATTAATACTGGTAGTATTACATACGGACAAGTCCCTGAGTCTATATACCTTTTTGGACGTCAACAACAAGATATCGCAGGTTTAGTCAATAGTCATCCTGTTGCTGATGCTTGGTTAGTTATAGATTCACTTATTATGAGAAATGATAGTGATGCTGGAGCTTTTAGTAATGCAAGTAGAGAACAACTCTTTGAAATGTGCTGCAGAAATGGCTTAAATCAAAATTATCAACAGTTTAAGGATTTGCAAGGCTCTGTTATTAAGATTGATATTGCACGTGATACTGGTGCTTATTTACCTGGCACATTATGTAACTATACTATTGACTTCACCATTAATGTTACAA
>Ga0302280_1004020_pt1 | contig 10291 bp, 17 predicted proteins | sample III_Fen_E1_1_FD_198771 | JGI IMG/M metagenome (GOLD analysis project Ga0302280, IMG submission 198771) | Peat permafrost microbial communities from Stordalen Mire near Abisko, Sweden - III_Fen_E1_1 | ecosystem: Environmental > Terrestrial > Soil > Wetlands > Permafrost | place: Sweden: Abisko...
AGATATAAGGGAATTACTTAAATGCTCACTAAGCTCTTCAGAGCTTATAACATTCTTAACAGAGTCCAAGTATTGTTGGAAACCCTGTACAGTTCTTTCTATTTTCATAGCTTGTTTGGATAAAATGGTGGGTTATTAATATTGCCGTTTTTGGCTTGTACTCTATCTGTAGCTTGTTGAAAACCTACTCCAAGATTAAACATACTTTCAGCTATTTCAGCATTAGTAGATCCACTTGCAGTAATATTAACAAGAACAGTATTAGCTGTAGTATTACTATCACTAGTAATCACTACTGCTCCTCCTGCTGTCTGCATCCATATTCTTGCTACAGCTGTAATTATTAGTTTTTGAAAGTTCATACTTTTTATTTATATCCACAGACCATATACTTAGGTTTAAAGTGTATAGGTTCATATCCATTAGATTGTCTACACACACATACACAATCTATATCTTTTCTACTCCCGTTATTATTAGAATAGATAAAATTCATAGTTGCACCTGAAGCTATAAAATCATCAACAATCACATTAATAGAGGACTTATCAGGAGTAACCTCTGTACCCTCATCATTATGGCTACTTTCTCCATCCTTATATACATAGCAGATTTGTACTCTATCTCTTAACCTTAAAGCAAACATAGTAGCTATAATAGCTCCTGAAGATCCTGTACATAGAAGATTAATTTTTCTTCCTTCAAACTCCCTGATAAATAAAAATGCATTTATAAGAGCATCAGCACATTTTATATCATTAAGTATATTTCTTCCCACTGGGTAACCAAAGTTATACATTTCCCCTATTGTAATGTAAGTAGTCTCATCTGGAGCAAGTGTTATTGAATCCTTCATTATAGCTTCTGCTAAAGGATTAGTTATTCCTTGCTCTAAAGTAAACATTTCCTTAGCCAATGTTATAGGAAAGCTTTCACTTCCTATACCTGGTTGTAGTGCTGTATTTTCTGTTTCCATATTACCAAGTCAGTAAGAACCAAAGACATGCTACAAATATACAAATTTCAATTACCTCACCAATAGTTATAATTGGTTCTTTAGGCGCTTCTGGCTGTGTTATCATGTTTACCAATTTAGTTTTTCCATTAGAAAAGTAAAAGGATGTACAGGAATAAAATCCTGGTCAAAGCTGAAAATAAAGTCCTGAGCAGTACGATCTAAGTGATAATCTTTTTTACTTTTAAGAAAAAGCATTTTCTTAGTAACTAGATTAACAGTAGTTCCACCTACACTAACATAGACAACATTCTTAATTTGTCTTTTGATAGCTAAAGCTATAGGACACGTAGTAGGACTTGATTTAGTACCATTAAGAATGTCTTCTTGAGTTACTTCTATTTCTAATATCTTGTTCACGGTTTCATTTTTCCAGGTTTAGTAAATGCTAGAGCTTTGCTTGTTGCAGCTGAATGCTCATAATCTTTGATCCTTCCATTTAATCTTGCAATCGACTTACGTAATTTTCTAATTTTCATAGGTACCTATCTAGGACTTGAACCTAGGACCCCTGGACTATCTTTTCTTCGCTAGCAAATATTCAGATCCAGTGCTCTACCAACTGAGCTAATAGGCACATTTAATATAAGCAATGATAAGGCTACTCTGCGGTTAGTGAAACCAAAATGCCAATTAAAGAAACACTAACAACGCTTTATTAGACCACACTCATCACTGCCTGGAACTTAATAGTAGGCTCTGATCCCTAAACCAGAATTGAGCAGTTCTAATGCACCTACTAATTACTTAGCCTATGCTTCATTAAGCACAATGGGTAAGTATATTATAAATTTTCTTCAATCCATTTATCAAATTCAGACTCTAAGAAAGAAATATATCCTTTGGTTAATAAAGGTTTAAATATTTTTATTATTTCCTCTTTTGTCCAGCTATCCTTAATAGGATGAATTGTAATAGTATTATCTTTTGGATTTACACGAGGTTTAAACTTTCTTTTTTCTGTTTCCATAGTTTTCTTTGTTTAGCAATAGTAGCTATACAAATGCGTAATTCTGAACCTATCTGTTTTACAGAAGCTTTATTACTAAACATTTGATATAGTTTTATAATTTTATCTGGACTTACAGACGAAGATTTTTTAGTTTTCTGTAATATACCTAAATGTTTCCAAGTTCTACCCTCTTTAATATATTGAATTGTAGATTTTGAAACATTAAATTTTTCTCCTATTTGCTTAGTTCCATAACCTCCTACCAACAAGTCTCTAATTTCTAAAACTTGTTCTTCAGATAACTTATTAGTAAATCTTCCTCTTCTAATTAATGAGTGTAAGTCTCTTGTTGCTTTTGAAGCAATAAATCCAGAAGCACCTTCGCCACCATCTGTTAGATTTACTAAGTTAAATCCCCAAGCTCTAATTTGAGCAATCCAATATTGTTCTAAACTAGCCCAATCTTCACTATCTGTCTCGTCAATTACTTCTATTAAAGGTACAAGATTTTTATTTCTTAAAGACTTAATCCAATTACTACAATGAGTCCCAGGATTACTTCTTAAATGATTCTTATATCTTTCTTTTAGATTTATAGTTTTACCTACATATCTAATCTGATTTGTAATTGGATCAGTAAGCGTATAAATATATGTTGTCATTCTACAAAATTACTCAAAAATTTCTTCATATTCTACTAAAACTTTCTTTATTTGTGAACCACGATTATACTCTTCAATATACTTTTGTATAAATTGAGTAGAAGGTTGGGGAAGATATTTTACTTCTGAAATATAATCAAAAGCTGTCTTTTTACTATTTTCAACAGATATTTTTAAAGAAGTATCAGTTGTAGCTATTATTTTATAAAACTTTTCTCCTTTTCTATTATCAGAGTTGATATTATCTCTAAGAATAATGTTATCAAAAGCTCTCATAATCCAATCACCTTCTTTAATCTCTTCATCACTAAGAAAGTAAAGATGTTGAGGAATAACATCTTCTAATACACATGGTATAATTTTATCTGTTTCATTCTTTATTGCTAAAAAGTTATACAATTTTGTACCTCTTTCTCCTGCTCTATTACCTAAATATAATCCCCCTAATTTGTGAAGTAATAGAATTTTAATATTAAATGCTTTTTCATCAGTAGCAAGCATAACTACTTCAATTTCTTTTTGTGTACTATTCCTGTTATTCATAGATATTTAGTTTAGTTTGTGAAATTATTTTTTAATGGCTGTATTAATATCAGCTAGAAGTTGATATTTTATTTCTCTTCTATCTGTACTCATTATATCAGGTTCAGCTTCTAATATATATTTTAAAGCTTTTAAAATTAATGTCTGACTATTAAGTGCTTAGAATTCTTCCAGGCGACAATGAACAAGATGGGATAAGGTAATATTATAATGTTATTATGGCAGTCTTGGGGTTGACTGTCTATTTCTTTTCGTCCTTTTTATCTGACTTTGGTTTTGGTGCTTTTGCTAATATTTTGGTTATATCAGCATAGCTACCTTTTACCGCCAGTTTAGGCTCGTACTTCTTCTTTTCTTTTTCCTTTTTCATTGGTTAGGTAATTCATTTTGCGGCAATACTTCAACAATAGGTGCTGGTTGTAAAATAGGCACATTTACTGGTGCAACCACATATTTTTTTACGGGAATTATGACTCCGTCTAAATGGTCAAAATCTCCGTCTAAAGTAAGAAGTGTAGAGCCGGTTACAAATGCTGTGGCTGCAATCCACAAATCATTTTTTCCCATTGTTACCGACCTTCCTAATCTTAATTCCGGTAATCGGTTTTGACTAAAAGCATCAATTCTTAGATAGGCATTAATCAAATCCTCATCATCGTGTTCTATATTAATAATAGGGTAAGTTCTTAACAGCGCTCTTAACGGCTCCATCTTTCTTGCACCCCACGCATTTTTACTACCCAATGCTAATATTTCTCCCTTTGTAACAACCGATATTATAGATTGATTTTCATTATTAAGCAAATCATTTTCTTGCTCAATAGTCTCATATATATTCGTCCCTCGAATATTTGCCATTAGTACACAAGTATCTAAAACATACCTCATTTACGTAGCATTTCGAGTAGTTCATTAAAATCTTCATCCCCAGGCCATTTATTAAAGGAGTTCTGCAATGGATTTATTTGGTGCTTCTTTTGAGTTTGATGCGTGAGTTGTTCTTCTGCTGTCCTCGAAATATGTTTTTTAGAAAAATATTCATCTCCTGCTTGTGGGACAAATACTTTTTCAATTTCTACTATAAAACTCTTATCTGCCCTATAATGTTTTTTCCCAAATATAGTTACCCCTTTTCCCCAAAAACGTGCCATATAATCTCTATCCACCGTATCAGCCAAATAACCATCAATCCTACCAGTTTCTGAAATAATACCTACCTTAAACTTGCTGTATTGTAAATTTTCAACAAGCCCATTTATAATTATTGCTTCCGGGTCGGGGATGTCTTCTTCAATAACAGTTATTCTCTTAACAATCTTTTTGTCTAATTGAAGCGGTTCGATAGAAGATTGATTTTTAAAAATAAAGGTTTCTTTATCGGACAAAAATGCCCTATTGAAATCTTTTAATGATTTTAGCAATGGCTTGTCAATATTGGACGAGGCTTCATTATTTAATACTCCACGAAATACCTCAACAAAAAGAGAAATTGGTGTGTGATTTCTTAGAGATGCCATTTGTTCGCTACCAAATAGGTCTAATTGATATTGGTTCATTGTTTGACTAAAAGGGGAACACGTAAAATCTAAAGCTGTACACAATAGCTTTGTTTGCTTTTCGTGAATACCTCGTATATTTATTTGGAGGCTTTTTTCTAAAGAAAATGTTTTGCGTCCTTTTGTGCTGCCAACACCCCGTAACCGTAACAGAAAAGCACCCTCCGATATTTTTAGAATACTTTCTGCAATGGTAATAAGCCGCTTAATACTTACCTGCCCAATGGGTTCACTTCCCCTTTCTATTATTAGTTCATATTGGGGATTATCTATCAACATTGACGTATCGTTTATTGTAGTGCTTATGTCTTTCATTTGGCTATTTTTGAAAATAAAACCTATCTTTGTAAGTGTTTAGGGCTTACTGAATGTTGTGTGCCACGCAATCCAAAATATCCTTCTGCCCGTGAAGTTGAATTATTGGAAGAGTACAAAAAAGCTAATAAGAAATTACCAAAGTGTAATGAAGTAATGCCTTCTTAGCTTTCAAAAATATCACAAGCCCCGCCAACAAATGTACCCCCACCATTTTTAATACCGTCTTTGCCAAATAATATTTCTCTATTCCCGAAAGGTAATGAAGCACCAAATATTATTAGCTTATATGGGCTATCAATACTCTTTTCGTTCACCATGAATTGAAAAGTTAATCCGCTTGCATCGCCTATGATAGTTTGCTCTGCTATAATTAAATTAGGGGGAACTGGTTCGATATTCTTATTCATACCATTTCCTTTAGTCAACTGGTTACACAATCTATGCCAAATTGACCTAAAACGCTTTAATATTTTTCTATATCCCAAGTAGTTCATTGTCGCCTTCTTCCATATGATTAAGAATTTAGTTTTGTGAGTTAATTATTTAGAATATCTGTCTCTTATTACTAATATATTTATTATAAGACAGGCTATTAATGAAAGAATTAATGTAATTATCATAGTTTTGTGACTTAAAGCAGTTAGTACAAGAACAAGAGAGTTTGAACTACTATTTCTTCCTTACACTTTAAATATTTTAGTATCCTACTTTAGGTATATATGCTATCTCTTAGAGATAACATTGGCTTTATGGCCTCTTGTAGCTAGCTCACCCATTCTTAAGGAGCACCTCTCTAGTCTAATTTTCCGTCATTAGCTAGTGTGAGATTTATTTAGTTCAAGTTAGATACACTGAGTGTTATACAAGTCTTTTATATAGCTATTGCTAGCCCAGATTAACACTTAAACTCTGGGACTTTACATAGTAAATCGCATTTAAGCTACTTGGTATTCTTTTGTTGTTTTAAAGTCATGATCTAAGTCATATATCTCTTCATCCTTAACAATAATATCTGTACCTGCTTTGTATATAGTGAAGTCACTAGCTACAGATCTTTTACTTCTGCTAGGATAAGAATGAGGTAGAACTAAAGATCTTACTTCATTTCTGGTAGCATTTTGCATTACATAAGTATAATCAAAGAAGTGCTCAACATCATAAAGAGGTTCTCTGTTAAAGTTAATTATTTTATTCCAGGAGACACTCTTACTTTGATACAGAATAACTACCATACACCAATCAAAAGCTGCTAACCAGCAATAAATTAGTAATGGTATATTAGCAGTAAGCCATAAAGTAATAGCAGTTGCAATGATGAGAATTAGAACTATACCTAGTATAGCTCTAATAGCAGTTTTAATTTTCATGTGGAGTTTTTGTGGTTTTGGATATGTACAGAAAAATAGAAAATATGAACACATAGCAATTATATGTCCAATTAATACCGGTATCTTAAAAGCACTTCTCTAGGACAATCTACAAGTTTTTTGATATTAAACTCAGTGCCTACTTTCTGTCCATTGCTTTCTATAGAAGATACGCTATCTTCCATAAAACCTACGTAGATAGCCCAATCTTCTGCACCGCCTATCTTTAGTATCCACTTAAGATTTTTTCCTTTATGTTCATCAGAGATATATACTCCTTCTGGAGAATTAAATAAAGTACCTACGTGAATAGTTTGCTGTGGACTATCTTTAAGTTGTTGTAGTGTTAGATGATACATAGGTTCAGTTTTATGAAATTATTTAATATCTTCTCTGCTTTCGTAGTACTTAACTTTAAGAGAGGTTCTTTTATCTGTACAGAAGGTATGTATATCGTCTGCTATATATCCTTCATAAGACTTATCTACATAATATATTTTACCTAAGCCGTCATCTGTAGCAACTTCAAAATAGCTAGCTCCTACATAGATAGGTGTCATTCCTGCATTCTTAACCGCTATAGCTAAAGCGCAGTTCTTACTATCGGAATAATCTATCTCTTCACCTTTCTTCTTATGTAATGTTAGTACTAGCTTATCAATATACTTCTGAGTTACTTCTGTTTTATAGCGCTTCATGATAGTTGGTTTTGTTTAATTTAGTAATTATTAGCTTATGTTAGTAATAACAATAAGCAATAAGATTGCTGCTATGAATACATAAGGCAGCATTTGATTGAAGTGTTTCCTAGTCATGGTGATTAGTTTATGCAAAAATAAGTTTTACTGATATTAATATCAAGATACTTATTACTTAGAATAGCTAACGTATCTTCATCCCAACAGATATACTGTCCAAATTTTAGCTGAGGAGCAATATAGATAAAGTCGGGAATACATTCCCTCATATCTTGTACTAACCTGGCAAGATCTTTGTAAGCTTTCATGTCTGTGAGTTTTGTAATAATGAATAAAATATCCTGCCATAACTAGAAAACTTAATAGCTCATAAGTCCTCAAAGTGGTATAGCAGGAAGTGTATAGGTAAGCTATTGATCCCTATTCACCTTTATTGATAAGACATTACAATAAATATAAACCAAACTGTTAGCACTAATGCTACACAGCTAAAGATTATTATAAATGTAATATCATCTTCCAGCATGCATTACTATATATGCTTTAGCACTATCTGGTACCTTATTAGCATACTGACCAATGTCTTCAACATTGATCTTTACTTGATTACCCTTTACTGTTACTATGATGAACTTTGGTTGTGCTTCTTGCACTGTTATTAGTTATTGGTTAGAAAATGAAAACTACTTCAGTGAATATAAATACTGCTCTTTATCAATGAGTTTAATACGGATAATTTCAAACTTAGTCAACAAATCGGTTTAAAAAAAGCTGAATTTCTATATTTATCCTATAAATCTCTCATACTATATATTAGGTATTGTTTATCACGAATCCTAATCTTACCAATAGCCTATTACTAGGATATAGTTTGAGAGCTTAATATATAATAACAGGACTTCACCTATTTGTAGCTGCGTTGTTAATTATATATCAATAAGGTATCAAAAGGTAATTAATAGTGTTTATGTACCCCAACTCACACTCCAACTCCCACTCCAACTTCCACTCCCACTCCCACTCTTACTCCCACTCACACTCCCACTCTTACTCCCACTCACACTCCCACTCCCACTCCAACTCCAACTCCAACTCCCACTCCCACTCCAACTCCAACTCACACTCCCACTCCAACTCCCACTCCCACTCCCAATTTGCCCTCTTTTATAATGCGAATGTGGTCTTATTGCATTCATAGTATAGTTTTAAAAGATTTACCAAAAGACTCAATAGCAGAGTTTTGGATATACCATTCATCTGCAAATTTCTGTGCATCTTTGAATTTTGGATCAGAAAAAGTTCCTGTTTCAAATACTTGATAAACTTTTTCAAGTTTAATACAAGTTGCGTTTACTCCTACTAATTTTCCATAGTAAAAGTAATTAAAGCAAAATATTAGGACTTGTTCTCCTATTAGAGCTTCTAATCCTTCTCCTGATACTTCTGTAACTGTTTGTAATACTTTCATAGTTTTGTTGGTTTTATGTGTTAGAATAAAAAAGGTACTAAAGAGAAGTAGAAGCTTACCATTGCTATAGTCTACTTTTTCCGGATTTTGATATAAACTCTTTAGTATAATAAGATAGGATTAGTGATGAGTATCATCTAAAACCTCGCAATATAGTGTATGCAAACACACTTATTTCCAGTCTACTAATACTAAAAGGAAGTACTATAATGAGTCATTATTTATAGCTATTAAATAATGTTAATAGTTAGTCTTTTCTAAATGTTTCATTAGGTTTTTACTAACTAACCTCACTAAAGTACTAAAAGTTATTTTCTTACTTCTATAGATATTGTTAGGAGTTATTGCTTTACCTAAATTATATTCTATTTTTCTCAATATTCTATTGCTAGAAGAAGTAAGAAAGTTTTAATAAAATAGATAATGATAGGTGAAAGTATAATACAGAACTATCCACATTCTGCTGGTACTTTTACTCTACTAATGTAGACACCAGATATTCCTTAACAGTTTAGACCCTGTCATAGAATTTTCTATCATTACCTGTTAGGATTAAGGTCTTCAAATGAAAGTAAGAAGATTGTCTTAGTTTAAGTCATAACGCTCCTAACTATAAGGAGACTTCTAGTATAAATTTAAGGACATTACTCAGAGATTTTTGACCCCTATAACCTTACTAGAAGTCATATAATAAAAGTAAATGGTTGTTGAGTTACCAACTTAGCTGGAACATATAAATATTACTATTTAAAGTCCATTACTACAGATACTAATACCCTCTATATCTGTTCAAAGGGCTAAAAATATATCTTTAATGCTACTCTAATTCCATTGGCCGCATAACTCTGAAGAATGAGTTAATCCCTTGTTACCTCTGGTAATTCGCATTAAGGATATAATAAGTAATAATATAAGAAGTTATATCTTTCGATTAACTATTCTCTTCCTCTGAAGAATCAAACTTTATCTTCATGCAGGGATTAACCTAACTCTCTACTAAATAGAGCTTCAGAATACATCTTCAAATAGTTTTACATGAACACCCCTGATTCAAGTCTGGCCTAGGCTGCATCATAACTTATATTATTAATAAAGTAAGTAGTAGTGCTGATAAGGCTAAAATAAGTGCATACGGATAAGATTAGACTTATCTATCTAAAATACTTATCACTTATTCCTACTACTATAATATGAACTAAAGAGTTAAGTTTAAATACCTTGATTAGAAGATGTGTAGATCAGGACTAGATTACTGGTATACCTGACATTCTGTTACTCTAGTAACTACACATATAACTAAATAGTAGTCTGCTGACTATATCAGATTGCTAATAATAATTGTAAATAGTACAGGCTAATAAAGCCTATGTGTCCTCTTTTATGGAGTTATCCTATTTACTACTCTGACTATTGGCTTACAGCCAGAGTTCACATTGCCAATAACTTAATCTGAAGTAAGAATAACTCATAGTGAACTAAGTTCTTGAACCGGTGTTTATTAGACCTCCGGTTATTCTAACCAACTTTCATGGGTATGAGTATCTTCCTAACATGTAAGTTTATCTGAAGTAACTAATAATAGCTAATAGGTTCATTTTATTAGTTAAGCATATGAGTATTACCTCATTTGACCCTTCGCATCTACTATTAGTTACTAAAGATATATGATGTTATTGGTTAGATTAAGCTTTTTTGCTGCTCTTTTTTAAGTT
>Ga0302280_1004021_pt1 | contig 10288 bp, 7 predicted proteins | sample III_Fen_E1_1_FD_198771 | JGI IMG/M metagenome (GOLD analysis project Ga0302280, IMG submission 198771) | Peat permafrost microbial communities from Stordalen Mire near Abisko, Sweden - III_Fen_E1_1 | ecosystem: Environmental > Terrestrial > Soil > Wetlands > Permafrost | place: Sweden: Abisko...
ATAGCTTTTGATGAATATTTCTTGTAATATTCATAAATCTTAACAGGTAAATCCGCTTTAGATTTTTCATTCACTTTAGGTCTTGTGGTAAATACGCGTGCCTCATATTTGTCCCATGCATCAATTGGAACAGAATGACCGATGCTTTCGTAACTGAGTTTCCTGTCCTTAGTAGTCCTTACCATAATTGGATGTGTATTGTTAGAATACACTTTACTAGTAAAAAGAACTGGTTTTATTTTCACACCTTTCATTGCCGGCTTCGTTTTATAATAATAAAATTAAGGATTCTGGTTTAAACATGGTTTAAACATTTGCTTCTTTTTGTAACTTTCTGGTTCTTTCTGGTTCTTTATAAAATCAATACTGGCAATGGTTTCAGTAGAAGGTGAATGAAATGAGAAGAATTAAAAGGAATAATTTGTTGTCCTCGTCGGGCAACAAAAAAACCTTGTAAATATTTACAAGGTTTTTTCTCATCGACCTGTGAAGAGTAAAATATCTGATTTATGCGGTTGCTTTTTCTTCCCTTACTACCCTGAGCGGCGATAGCCTGATCTTCTTTCCAGTGATGATATTGTTTAAAAAATAGCTATAAACTTTCCTGGAAATCTCCTGACGTATTTTTCTTTTATTAATGGTACGGTTACGGTGCTTCGATCTTATAAGTGAAAGCCCTTTATATTGCAGAGGCATCTGGATGAGGTAATCCCCATCAGTAATTTTTATCGATTCGTAAGTTCTCCAGAACTCATCGTAATTTTTCTGGAAGCTGTATTTATCGCTTACCAGATAACTTAGTTGGTTTTGCAAACTGATCCCAACAATATTTTTTATGCCCAGCGACAATGCCATGCCTTCCATTGCTGATATCAGTAACGTAGGTGGGGTATTATCGCTAAAAAATTTTGAAGCCTGAGAAATATCATCGAGGCTTCCCTTCACTCCTTGTATCCTTGTGACATATATAATCTGCTCATCCAATAAGCCAAACTGCCTGCCTGGGCAAAAAGTAAAAGCCAGATGATAAATAGCCTGTCCATTCATGGTAAACATGAACGATAAAGAACCCTCATTTTCATAGGGTGTATTACTTATCAATCTGATTTCAAAAAGATTTGACTCCCGCATTTCGGACCAGCACCTGAGGCCATCTTTAAATATAGGGCGCAAAGCATGGTATGGGAAATTATTTTTGAAATATTCATAGTGGTTCGCCAATATCTGAAGCTTGTTTTTTGTGCCCAGAGAATAAGACAAGTATTTGAAAAGATAGATATAATTGATTTTTGCACTGATGAAACCTGATGCACTGAATGGTTTGAGTGCTCGGGTCAATCTGGAATGACCGCCTAGAAAGAAAATAATCCTCAACCCTTTCAGATAATACGAAATCAAAGAAGAGATGGGTTGTTTACGATAGTTCCAGATAACATCCTTTGTATTGCGAATCAAAGAGTACAAAATAGAATGGTTTTTGAGCCTAAGGCCGACAATAAGAAATTGGATTTACAAGAGGATAACGGTTTTCATGTATTTTTATTTTCAGTATTTGCTTAAAAAGATAAAAAACTATATTTGCAATCCCATTGCCCGATAGTATAATGGTAGTACGTCAGATTCTGGATCTGAGTGTCTTGGTTCGAATCCAGGTCGGGTAACAGAATTTCAAAAATAAAGCCCCTGCTGCGCAGCAGGGGCTTTATTTTTGAATACTGCTTGGATCAATATGAAATAATTCAACTAATCAGTTCTGCAACATTTTAAAAAAATTGCATAAAGTTTTCGCAAATATTTCCCGGAATAGCGGAATGTTATAAACGAATACTATCTGGCAACAGATCCTGAGAGCATGCGAAACCGTCTGCAATGGAATGAAATAAATCCTAATCCAAATCTTCAAGCCTTGTTTTCTAATTTATTTATTGCTTAAATAAATCATCATAGATACTGTCAACGAATATGGGTAATATCAAAACTTCATCCAATTTTCCGGCTTTAGCAATTCAATAATTGAGAAAATGATGCTCTTTCCCCTATTTTTGCAATCCAAATAAGGGCGGCTTTATAAATAACGATTCCAGCTTGCCATGCAAGCCTAATATGCGCCCTTCAAGAATTATATATGCTTCGAAAAAACTGGTGGAAAATATTATCAGTCCTTTTTCTGCTTTACGCTTTTATTGCAGGCTTTTTAGGAGCCGTTCCTGTAAAGCCTATTCTTAATGAAACCATACGCAATCTTTATTTTCATGTAGCCATGTGGTTCTGCATGATGATATTCTTTATCATATCACTTGTATACTCAGTCAAATACCTGCGCAACAATAACGACGTTAATGATATTTACGCGCTTGAATATAGTAAAATCGGCATTTTATTTGGCCTACTTGGGCTAACAACAGGCTCTGTTTGGGCGCGCTACACCTGGGGTTCGTTCTGGAGCAATGATCCTAAACAATTAGGCGCAGCGATAGCCTTGCTGATTTATTTTGCTTACCTGGTGTTAAGAAGCTCTATTACCGACATTGACAAGCAGGCACGCATAGGTGCAGTATACAACATATTCGCGTTCGCGATGCTTTTCCCCACCATTTGGATCATCCCACGCATGGTGGAAAGCCTTCATCCGGGTGGTATGGGTGGGAATAACACATTTAACAATATTGATTCGCGCATGCGCCTCATATTTTATTTTGGGGCAATCCCGGGCTGGACACTCCTGGGTGTCTGGATCACCACTCTTCGAATTCGCCTAAAATTATTACAAGAAAAGAAATTCAGAAATGCATAAAAAGATTTACCAAATATCATGTACAATTATTGCTTTGACAGCGGCGTTATCTTTAAATGCGCAAAATGGCATGGAAGATAAAAAAGTAGAAATGGCCGATGCCATGCGATCCAATGGCAAGATATATGTTGTGGTAGCTGTTCTGGTAATTATATTGTCAGGCTTGATTTTATATGTAGCGAGGCTAGATAGAAAAATAAGCAAGCTGGAAAAAGAAGAAAGTACTAGGTGAAAAGTGGCAAGTAGTGAGTGCGCATTCATCTTCTCTCTTACTACTATCACTTACAACACGTCAATATGAAAAAATAACCTTTTAAAAATCCTTTATGGCAGCACCAACCGAATACAAATTTTTTGAAGCCGTTGAAAAAAGTTTTGATAAAGCGGCTAAATTCACCAACTGGGATCCGGGCATTCTGGAGCAGATCAAGCAATGTAATGCAGTTTATCGCATGTTCTTTCCCGTTAAAATCGGAGATAAGATAGAAGTGATCAAGGCATACCGCGTGCAACACTCGCAGCACAAGCTGCCCAGCAAAGGAGGCATTCGCTTTTCATTATCGGTGAACCTGGATGAAGTAATGGCGTTAAGCGCATTGATGACTTATAAATGCGCCATCGTTAATGTTCCTTTTGGAGGCGCAAAAGGCGGCATCACCATCGACCCTAAAAAATATACCCCTTATGAATTGGAAAAAATCACCCGGCGCTATACTTCTGAATTGATCAAAAAAAATTTCATTGGCCCTGGCACCGATGTCCCTGCTCCGGATTATGGCACTGGTGAAAGAGAAATGTCATGGATACTGGACACTTACCTGAGCATGCGCCCAGGCGAGATTGATGCATTGGGCTGTGTAACCGGGAAGCCAATATCTCAGGGCGGTGTACGTGGCCGCCGCGAAGCAACAGGGCTTGGCGTATTTTATGGCATCCGCGAGGTATGCCGTATGAAAGATGTGATGGATAGGTTAGGCCTTGACACTGGCGTAGAAGGGAAAACGGTAATTGTGCAGGGCTTGGGCAATGTTGGCTATCATGCAGCAAAATATTTCCGCGAAGGCGGGGCCAAAGTAATAGCACTTGCAGAATTTGAAGGCGCAATAACCAGCCAGGACGGGCTGAACGAAGAAGAAGTTTTTCAGCACAGAAAAAAAACAGGCTCAATATTAAATTTCCCTGGTGCTACGAATATCAGCAAATCTCTGGATGCGCTTGAGCTGCCTTGCGATATTTTGATTCCTGCAGCATTGGAAAATGTGATCAACGGAGATAATGCACCTGCAATAAAAGCAAAAATAATCGGTGAAGCCGCCAATGGGCCCCTTACTCCGGATGCAGATGAAGTATTTGCAAAGAAAGGTGTATTGGTAGTGCCGGACATGTACCTGAATGCAGGCGGTGTAACTGTTTCGTATTTTGAATGGCTTAAAAACTTGAGCCATGTTCGTTATGGCCGTATGGAAAAAAGATTTACAGAAAACATGAACTCTCATATTATCAGCCAGATCGAAGAGCTGACAGGAAAAGAGATAAACCCAAAAGAAAAAGAATTCATCATGCACGGGGCTGATGAAGTGGATCTTGTTTACAGTGGACTGGAAGAAACCATGATCAGTGCCACAAATGAAATTATGGATTGCTGGAAAAGCAACCCGGAAATACCCGATATGCGCACTGCTGCTTATATTGTTGCCATCAATAAAGTGGCTATCTCATATGCTGAATTGGGGATATTCCCATAAACTATTTCTATTCACCATAAGCAGGAAGAACCTGCATGGCTTCAAAATCAAGCAGGCCTTTTTGATAACCATAACAATATTCTCCATTAGTGATAACAAGATATTTCACGGGTATAGCTATGTTATAATGCAATGCCTGCCAAAGAACCACTTTATCAAGCGCAATATTCATCCCCTTGCACTCTATCATCATCCACGGTTTAGCTGCCTTATCAAAAACCAATAAATCGAAACGTTTGTTCATTTCGCCCAGTTTCATTTTCCTTTCAACGGCAATATAAGCAGCAGGATATTTCTTTACATCTATCAGATACCTGATAAAATTCTGACGTACCCATTCCTCGGGCGTAAGTCGCACCCAAAGCTTGCGAAGCTCATCAAAAATGAACTCCTTACCAGCTTCTTCTTTTATTTTATATGGATAATGCGGGTAGTAGATTTTAATCATCAGCAAAAACTATTTACTAATTTTAGTGCATGAAGATGTGAAATTATTTTCACAAAAAAGAGTTGAAAGAATTTAATTCCACATCTTTTTTCAACCGAAGAAGCACATGTATCGGAGAAAATTATACTTTCAGGAAATACAATGCATTTGAAAGTTGCCGGGACGAATTCTTTAAAAAATCAAGCACAAAAAAGTCCGCCTGGTGCGGAGCGATGGTGAGAAAACAGCAGATGTCTTTTACATAAAAACAATACCAAAAAAAATTTGAAACTATGAAAAGTAAAGAAGAGATAGTGCAAAACTGGCTGCCACGATACACCGGCGAGAAACTGGAAAATTTTGGTGAATATATTTTGCTCACCAATTTTGATAATTACGTGCAGCTATTTTCCGAATGGCATGGAGTGAAAATAGTGGGAGAAAACAAGCCAATGCAATGTGCAACCTCGGGCGAAATAAGCATCATCAATTTCGGCATGGGAAGCCCGACAGCGGCAACCATCATGGATTTGCTGACAGCAATCAAACCCAAAGCCGTTTTGTTTTTGGGGAAATGTGGCGGCCTGAAAAAAAGAAACAAACTCGGAGACCTGATACTGCCGATCGCAGCCATCCGCGGCGAAGGGACATCCAATGACTACTTTCCGCCTGAAGTACCAGCACTGCCTGCATTTGCACTGCAAAAAGCGATCTCAACAACGATCCGCGATTATGGCGTTGACTACTGGACCGGAACGGTGTATACGACCAACCGGCGGGTATGGGAGCATGACGAGGTCTTCAAAGAATATCTGCAAAAAATACGTGCTTACGCAATTGACATGGAAACAGCAACCATTTTTTCAGTTGGGTTTTATAATAAAATACCCACTGGTGCGCTGCTGCTCGTGAGCGATCAGCCAATGACGCCTGAGGGCGTGAAGACGGCTGAGAGCGATGTAAAAGTTACAGGCGATTATGTCGAGAACCATATTAAGATTGGCATAGACTCATTGAAGCAGCTAATCAACAACGGATTAACAGTGAGACACCTTCGATTTTAAGCTTTACTTTTTATAGCAACGTAAACTAATCATCTACATCATTGTGATTTATGTAATAGCCCTTATCAAGATAAAAAGACAATGCGCTTTTATGCTTCGAAAACAGAAGACGGTTTAATTGGTCATTGAGCTGTTCGGCAATTGGTTTGTCTTTTTTTATTTTTTTGTTAGTGAGTGAAACAAGTTCGGCTTTGGTAGAAACCTTTTTCAGATCGTCAGGCTGCAATCCGCTGATGCCTATTTGCCAATCTTCGTCATCTTTACTGATTTTATATTTGAAAAAATATACCCACCCTTTGGTTTGACGATACTGAACCCATTTCTTGTCAACATATTCAACAGCAAAAAAGGTTTTGTCTGAACGGAAGCTTATCAGCGCACTTCTTGAAATGTCTTGCTGATTTAGGTATTGAACAGGGAATTTAGCTTCCTGATGAGCCGCTTCGAGATGATTATACAATGTGAACCTGTACTCATCATCTTTTGCAAGCAATCGCAAGATGCTGTCGGAGCAGGCTTTACCATTTCGCAATAATAACACAGCCGTGCTTAATCGCAATGAAACATCTTTGCTTTGCAATAGTTTGTCAAAAAAATTTTGCACGTTTGTGTTTTTATCGTAAAAAGGCATTAATAGCACGGCGTAATCATTAAGATCGTTATCATTTGATTTTTCAGCTACACCATTGTAGCTGTCATTGTCTTCATCAGATCTTTTTTGCAGTTGCTTTTCATCGCGGGTCATTTGCTTTTTCAATTGAATCTTCGCCTCAAAAAAAATTTTGCTATAATAGTCTTTGTAATCATCAGCTTTAATATATCCGCTGTCAACCAACGTGGTTAAAAGAGAACGTACATTATTTTTATAATCCTCTGTCCCATATAATTGCAGTAATTCAGGAAATAAAGAACGGGCAAGCAAAAGGGAATCTCCGATATCCTCAAAAAGATAATTGTAATCCGATGGATTCTCGAATACGGGAGGGTCTATCAACAACAAATTTTTAAGTACAGCGTACGATGCTTTGGTTTTATTTTTTGCCAAAGCCTTTAATGCTGCGTTCTGAAAAGTACTGGTATCTCCCGCCTTTTCATAAATCTTTTTTAGACCACCCGCCACTTCATACGAAATGAACGAATCACTGATATATCCCAATTCATTAATCAATTTGGTTTTAACAATGAAATAATCTCTATCATTGTATGGCAATGTCTGTATAGCCTGTAAAAGGCGCTCCCTTCCTCCGGAACCAAAGTAGATATTTGCGATTGCATCTTTCGCCTTTTTGTTTGCCGCGGAATCTTTGCTGTAAAAATCATGAAAGAAGATATCAAGCTTGTCGACAAAAATAGATTCGCCCGATTTTTTGTCTAATGGCTTGATGCTTTCATAAAAACGTTTAACAAAATCGCTTTGCTCCGACGAATCGTTCAGGCTCATGATCCGGTAAAGCTGGTTGTCTTTTACAAATGCCCAGTTAACAATAGCCCTTGAAGAACCGGTATCGTAAAAAATATATTTGTACCCAAATACCGAATCATTGATGTGAAAAGGCTGTTTGCTGTGAATGATCATAGTTTCCTGAACCCTTTTTTCATTCATTTCATCTTTCCAGAAAGAAGCGGAATCTTTCGGGTAATAATATCTAGGGAATGGCTCAACAGAAACATAGACGGCCTCGCCAGTTGAATCGTCCTGGAATAAAGCCGTCTTATTTCTTGGCCAGTAATTGTTATATTCAGAAACGGAATTCAGAAATTCTTCGCTGGTGCTTTTTTCAAATATATCCCGTAGGTTCACATCCACCTCTGGCACAACAGCCGTAGTTACCTGAACATTTATAAATGTATCCGTATAATTTTTAAACCCCTCAAATCGGAATGGTACAAAAGAAAATGAATTAAAAAAATCCGGGAATGATTTATTGACCTTACTTCTCGCTGCAAGCAGGTAATAGTGCGGGCCTTTAATAAGATATCTGGTTCTGATATAACCGCCATCTTTAAGGAGATAACTGGCATCAATGCAATGACGGTTATTGTAAATGTCATATCTGACCTCTATTGGCTTATCTACGCAATCCGAAAGCCGGAAGCTTTCTTCCATCAGATGCAGGTTAAAAGAATCCTCTTCGAGAAAACGGTAATTCTGTATGCTCTTCTTTAAAATTAGATAGGCATCTCCGTTTTTTATATCATTTGCATCATATTCCCAGCGGGGAATACCATCAAAACCATTGGCATTCTTTGCTTCAAATGGAATCCCGGGCAATGTGACTTTAAATCCGCCTTGCCCGGGCTGAAAATCCGTCCATGCTCCGGCTCCGTTTTTCTTCAACTCTATAGAATTAAAAAATTCTCCAGCTTCTCCGCCGTCAACATAATTGCCATTGCCGCTTATTTTAAATACAAGTACTTCAAAAGGTGTTACCAGAATATTGTATCGTTGTATATCCCCCCGGCGTGTCTTGTTTGTTACATCGTATCCTTTGTATCCGTTTTCAGAGATAAGCGTTTTTTTAAGAATTTTTCCGGGAATGTTTTCATACAATAAGCTGTCTATTTTTTTAAGCACCGTTTCCTGGCTTTGCCCTATAAAATGCTGGTAGGTTTTCACACGTGTCACCATATAATAAGTGCCATTGCTCATGTCGGCATATTGCCAGGAATCATTGTAACGGCTGTCGGAGCGCTTAAACAATTTACCGGGAAGCTTCACTGTAAAACACCCATCATCTGATGTGAAGGGAGAAAAGTTCACCGGGACTTTTACTTTGTCAATGTCATCCCTTACCGAAGCATTCCTTTCCTGAATGCTTATGGGACGAAGTTTATAGCCCTTTCTCCTCAGGAGCTCTATTACACCTCTTTTCCCGGGAAGATGGGCAGCACCAACGCCAACAAACAAAGAATGGTTTTTCAATATGCTGTCTATTGAATTTGCCTGTATCTCATTGCGCTTATACAAAAATTTTTCCATGTATGCATCGGATGATTGCATAAGATGCTCAAGTGAATCAAGCAAGTCAAGATCTCCCTGCCGGTATGCCTCTTCCGTCTTCCTTTCAATTTCATAGACAGATTCGCCATCTATGTTCTTTCGCTTTTTTTCTTTCATCATATCCTGGGTTGCTTCCAGAATAAGCTTCTCCGTTTCAAAATAATTTTCAACACCCGTCGCCTTTTTGCCTAATCTTTTTCCTGTCTGATAGATATACAGATCAAGGTAAGTGTCCTCTTCGAAATCTGCTTTTGGCTGAACAGTCCGGTAAAGCAATCCGTTGATAATAGTGGGCTCTTCACTTAGCGCCGCCTTCAATTTGTCTTCATAGTTTTCTATCTGGAACGATTTCTCATTCAGGTAATCGTTCGGCGCTCCTTGCGAATATAAACGCAGGTTGCTCTGCATTTTCTGAAAACGAGCCATCTGATCCTGCCACAACTGAGGATCCAGTTCGAGCGCCACTACATCCGAATTTTTAATGGCAGCATAAAAAGAATCCCCGAGGTTGAACACCATCTTGCTGCTCACATGCATAGTGCCAAAAAGATAAGATGCCTTTGTAAGGCCGTTGCCTGTTATTTGCCACAAGAGAGCCGGGTATTTTTTTTGATCTTTTTTTTGTGCTGTCGCTAGAACGGGAAGAAAGAATAAAAGAACTGCCGGCAACCGTATGTACATATAGATCCATCTCATCGTAAAAATTATCAGTTGTTATGAAGATGCATAAAAGACAGTAAATCATAAAAATTATTTCACGAAACTGCTTCCGCTATTTGTTTTTTAACTTTTGAGATAGCCCTTCAGTGTAGCATGTATGATGTATTTTTATCATTAATTTCTTATTTTTCATTTCGTTCCATTTCCCTTAATTTTGCACACTCTAAAAATCATGCCGTAACATGATACCGAACCGGGTGCCGTAAGGCCTGGTTTGTAACGGGAATTCCCGCTGTATCTTTATTACCACCTATTTTGGTGTCATGTGGCGATTATCGAAAAAACATTACCCACATGAAGTTATCTCAGTTCAGATTCGACCTTCCCCTAAACCTTATCGCCCAGCATCCCACAAAGAAAAGAGAAGACAGCCGCATGATGGTGGTGCACCGCCGGACAGGGCAAATCGAGAACAAACATTTCCGCGACATACTTGATTATTTTGATGATAAAGATGTGTTCGTTGTAAATAACACGAAAGTTTTTCCTGCGCGCATGTACGGCCGCAAGGAAAAAACAGGTGCTAAGATTGAAGTT
>Ga0302280_1004022_pt1 | contig 10284 bp, 2 predicted proteins | sample III_Fen_E1_1_FD_198771 | JGI IMG/M metagenome (GOLD analysis project Ga0302280, IMG submission 198771) | Peat permafrost microbial communities from Stordalen Mire near Abisko, Sweden - III_Fen_E1_1 | ecosystem: Environmental > Terrestrial > Soil > Wetlands > Permafrost | place: Sweden: Abisko...
TAGCACAGGTAAACATGTCCACCCACCAGTCGATGTATTGAAATATTGTACGTCTTTGCATACACACGAACTAGATAACACTTGTCCTGTTTTATTTACAACCATACATCCAATCACTTCAGTTGGGTCTATTCCACACATTGCAAACTGTGCCGTGGTTGTGCATGGGCTTAGAGTAACGTTTGACTGTAGATCACACTTGTGTAGGCCTGTTGCGTTGTGCGGTAAGTTGCCACATGTGCATTGAGATAGATCAGCTATGTCAATCTCTGTCCCGTACTCCAACTCTGGATTGGCTATGATGTAATTCAAGCATTTAACTGTATCTTGCCCACACTGTTGGAATACAGAGAATGAACAATTCTGCCATGTACCGATACACGAGTTGTCTACGGGACTGACGTGCCCTGGCAAACAGCTACATCTCTGTGTTTCTGACGCAAATCCTGGATCACCCACCCCAGTATTGTTGAAACAGTTAAGACTGTATGTACTATCATCTGAACAGTCAACTAATGAGTGTGGAAATGCCCAATAGGATGGCATGTATACACAGCATTCTGCCACTGCAAACTGTCCACAGTCTGAGTATACTCCCTCGAATATGGTACAATTGTTGTTGGTTGCATTGCACACCATGTTAGGGATGAACTCGCATGGAATGTCTGGTGTGCCAAGCATGCTAGGGCATCCACAATTGGTTACTGGATTCAGTACAAATGCGTTCAACTCCCAGCCTAGATTAGGTAACTGTTGGATCATATCAGGTGCTACAAGTGCAGCAGAGAGGGTACACGGTGTGCGTTTAGAGTCGTACGACCAGGCTGGGCCACAGAAATACTCTGATTCTGCTATACTGCATGTGCGCACAACAGATGTATTCAACCACCAACACTCACTCGAGTATGAAATGTTATAATATGGATCGAACGTTGGATCGGTGTTGTCGTATACAACCGAGCACTGCGTGGTTGTGGGTGGCAGACATGAATAGAATACTTGTTCTGCTGTACAGTTGGCTCGACATGCATATGAAATGGGCTCTAACTCTGTTATATTTACCAATTGTTGCACTGAACACCATGGAGTACCAGATGAAAATGGGACCCATTGTGCACAAGGGAAGTCGAAAGGTGGTATCGGTACTGAATTAGGACAGTTGCACGCACTTGGTGGTATATACGGACACGTGTAAGGTGGTACAAATGTATTATATACATCTTCTACAATAACTGAATCACATGTATTAGGATATGTATCACCGAAGTAGAATACACCTAGTGTACGTATCGATGGATCTTCTCTGGCCCATCCAGGTCCACAAACAAACGCACTACCAGATTCATCTTCATACAACGGGGGTTGATTCACTTGCCACCAACATACACGCTTTGGATCGTACCACGGAGTCTGTGGATACACTGAATTCCACATTACATTACATGATTGTGTGCTGACTATATTATTAGGTCCGCCAGACATACAGGAGATTTCATTCATGTTGTCATCACATGGTTGTAGACACGACCACGGAGGGTAGTTCTGTGTTGTGTTCTCCGCTTCCAGACTAGCCAACTGAAACGGTGTGCAAAATGGCAGAGATCCATTGTATGCTATAGTTATGCAGTTGGAAAATGTGCATACTGGATTGGATGAAACAGTGCACTGCGATGTGCACGTCTGTAGCTGTGTGGTAGTTTCCTCTGATACAACTTGGCAATATTCAATTGCTTGATTTTCTGTACAGAGCACAGGTGGACTTAATGGTAGTGCATTTCCAGCACATGTGTATACATCTAATGTAGTATTCCAGATGTAGCCATCATAGCAGTCACAGAAGAACTGATACAGATTTCCGGTTACAGAGGACTGTCTACATGAACCAGAATCAGATAATGTACCACATGATAGACCACCAGAACAAGGTACATCTCTCTGTTTATGTGGACATGTTTGAGTGAACCCAGTTCCTGCACTGTTCACAATACCTATGAATTGACTGAAGTCGTCGCACGTGCAAGTTGGTGCACTTGTTACACTGTTAGATGTGTTGAATTGTACAAAGCAGTATAGAGCAAAGTCTCCACAGAACTCTGTTTCGAATAGAGTACATGGTACAACATTGGCTGCGCATGGAGCTGAGCTAAACAGTGGCTGATTGATGATCATAGAGTCAAGTGATGATGACACTGGACAGTTGCATGTACTCGTATCACGAAAGGGGCACGATCCAGGCATTGTTGCTACATTATAGGGAGACTGTATGATTGGATTGCATGCAGATGTGCTGTATACATCTGTACACGGGCGACGTGTAGTAACAGTTTCATTTGCCCAGCCGAGTCCACAGAACTGAATGGATTCAGTCGAACTGCATGCGGTATTGGCTGTCCATTGCCAACTGCATGTCCTGTTTGGATTGAAATAAGGATGTGTCACATTGGCTGTATCCCACATCACTGTGCAGATTGAAGTTGTATTTACACAGGATGCAGCTTGTATGGTTGTGTTACATGAAGCTAAACATGGAATGGATGGCAAAGTATTAATTCCAGACTGTATGGCTGTGAGTTGAGTAGAATTACAGGCTATGGCATTGGAGTTATAGACAAGAAATGCACCAGTCTGTGTGAATAAGAAACTACATGAACATATCACCACTGTGATATACCACATTAAATGAAATTGATGCATTCTCGCAATCACACACTATATGTTATGTATACATCAATTAAAGATCATATAACATATATATATGCAATACAAGTAAGTACTATATACACACTTCTGGTGCATTATCTTATTCTAATTTTATATTGATATACACTGTTACACATATATACATATACAAACAAAGAGAGCAACAATGGTTCACGGTGAACGCAACAGTGGAAGCACACAGGCTAAAGCTATCGCCTTTGTGTTTCTTGTGTGTGCTGCCCATATTGTAAGCGTAGCAAACGCACAAGGTCCACCATCTGTGTTAAAATCATCGAACCCATTATCAACTGTCAATGTGTTATCTGAAAATCCAGTATTCTACGTCCTCAACAATCAACTATTCAGTGATACATTGGCAACATTCCAGATATCAGAGACCAGTGTCGGGGTGCCTGTCACATTCAATGTGCAACAGGATCCAAGCAATGGCATAGTTGGAACTACACACAATATCACCATAACACACGGAGCAGTGAGAGTCCCCTACACTAAGCAGTTTGGAGGCTATGTCCCACAACACCACGTGGATACTATATCAGTATGCTTGTCTGATAATCCGGCATCCTCGCTACAAGCAGCACAAGATGCTGGTCAGACCACTGTAAATTCACTCGGTCCCCGTGCTGTTCATCTGTTTGCTAGAAATCCTGGCGCTATCTTTACAAAGGCGAGGATTGAAAAACAACAAGCCAGATTGAGTCATGAACGTTCGTTGCTGAGTGAAGGAGAAGACAGTGGAATGAGCGATCTGTTGTTGGGTGTTGTGGGAACTGTCGTTGTTGGTGCTCTTCTTTGCTCTGCATTCTGTAAGTCTGACAATGGAAATAATGCAGATTTAACGTCATTGCAATCATCAGTGGCTAATCTCAATCAACAGACAACAAACCTTATGGGTAATATGACTCAATGGGAAGGAGCTGTGACGACAGTGGCACAGGATGAACAAAATCAAGCAGTTACCATCAACACACAGTTCGCACTGATAAATTCTAATCAGAATGCAACGACACAGGCATTGCAGGCTGAAAACAGTGCACGACAGCTTCTGGCTGCATCTGTGGCTACATCTGTGAACACGCTCACAACTCAAGTGAGCCAAGCGTTTTCGCAGCTCGCTACACTCAACGCGCAGGTATCTGCGACAGTTAGTGCAGACAAAGCCACATTCATGACCATACAACAAACACTGGGAAATCTGTCTACTGCACTGGCCAGTGTTCAATCACAAGCTAAGACTAACTCATTGTCTATATTGACTCAAATTCGTGCTATTACAAAGCAAGTAAGAAGTCTGACGGCCAACTTATACACGTACGTTAATCAACAGTCAGTACGCCGAGCCCTAAATGGTGCCATATTCTCGTACATCGATCAGGTGGAGGCTCAAGGTCTGTATACACCATACTTCGATTTCGCTGGAACTCCACCCATTAATCCAACACTTAGTTCATATACATCATATCGATACAGAGCTCTGGATACAGTAACATTGACACTTGCCTCGAATAATGGATTGTCTGGAAGATTTGGAACCGAACAGAACACAACCATCATGTGTGATATGACGTATTTTCTTAATAATACATATCCTTGGTCCACATGGATGGATCTGATCGAATCTGTCGGACCAGCTGGCTGTTGGGTACCAACTCAAGGTACCAATCCAAACCCAAACAATGTACCAAATTGCAATTGTTGGATTGCCTATACGTTATCGTATTGTACCACTTCCGTTTCTCTTGGTCTCCCATCTCCCGCACCTTCTCTGTATTACAGCGGATTGTGTGGAAACAATCCCGTCACAGTTACATATCCAGGCGGAAGTATTGTACAGACATCTCCAATAACACAAACAACACAAGCAGGATTGTTTACATCTGCAAGTGATTATCAGAACGAGTATACAGCAGCTTGCAATGGATATCCAGCACAAATCAACGAGTTCGGTGCATATTCCAGTGTGAGTGTTTCTACAGCAGCGTTTATGCAGTATCTGCTTGTGCCGTACAACCCATCTCTGTGTACAATCAATCTGTTCACCGAATTCAACAATTCAGCAACTCAGCTGACTGTAGTAAACGCAATGTATCAATTGTTCACATTCTCGTATCAATTGTTATTATCCAACCTGACTGAATTAGAGGCAGCGTTCTACGGGGATATGCCAGATGGTGTGACATACACCGTGGATTATTTCGTCACAGATATTCAGAACAGTCTGCCATATCCTTGCTGGTATGCAAACGTTGCACTTACTCAGAACACACCAGTTGTTCCGTATTACATATACAGAGCAGGTGTTCCGTACATCGACATTGCAGTACAAGTTGACTCTGGTGCTGCTCTCAGTACGGTAGTCCCACTATCAGCCGGTCAGATGACAATTGGATCATTACCGAATTACAGGAGTGAGTTTGTGGTATTTGGAGAATTATCTGAACTGCCATCAACACGGAATATATGGAATGTTCCAGACACCGAGATCAGTCTCGGGCCACACAGAGAAGGAAAGGTCACATATCTTGCCACTGATGGCAGTACTGCGGAAGATAACACCCTCACTCACTGGAAGACTAACAATGGAATTCGATGGGATGCAACAGAGGCTGACAATTCCATCGGTATCTACAACATGTCAGTATCATGTACTGTACCGAATGGTTGGCCATCTGGCAATGCGTATGCATACAGTGGTCCATTTTGTCAATGCACGGGCATCGATCTCTTTGATGGCCCCTGGTGCGTGGAACTGAATGATTGGAGAATCTACGAGCTGTATCTTGGTGACCCAGAGGCATTCATATTTCCAGGTTCGTTAACTGCCCCTTCCACCATATACGAAGCTCAATTCTTCAGCGTCATCTTTGATCAGTTAGTGCCATCTGGTCAATTGCAACAGTTGATATTCACATCGTGTCCCATCGTTTCCAAAGGATTACCGGATCCAGCGACGAGTTCCATTACATTCCAATTACAGAATCCTAACCCGTTGGCTACAACTGTACAAGTTACTATCTTACAGACAGTGAACCCAGCCAACTTTCAATGTTTCTCCCAAAACACATATGCTATTCCTGCATCGGGTACATACATCGTGGAGATACCACAGTGTGTAGATGGTAGTGGCAATGTAATTGCAATGACCATGTATGTCAACGATGCTTCTGGTAATCTATGTAGTACAACAGATGGGACAGTACATGCATCTGACCTTGTGTTGGGATTATCGACACAACAGGTGAATCAACAAATTTCTACGTATACTGATCCTATTAATGCTCAACTCACAGCACAAGTTGCTGCATTGAATGGTATAATAGCTGGTATAACAGCTCTATCGAACGCAATTTCAAATCAGACTGGTATAAATATAAACACGAATCTGAATATTAATGATTTATTTGCAAATCTGACTGCATCTCTCGCTGCAAGTGGTAAATCCATCGCAAATGAGAGTGCAGCAATCAACAGTCAAACACCAGTGGACTATAACGCTGTGACAGCTGTATTAAATGCACAGATAGAGTCGCTGATTAATGAATCCTTTTCAGATCTAGTTTTACAGGTGGCAAATCAGGTGTATTACAATCAACAAGTTGTTAACAACAGTATTGCCCTACAAATTTTGAATGAAACAACACACAATCTACAGGTTGCTCAAGCAGGATTTGCAGATGCAATGGCTCAATTCAACGCAGCAGTACAAGCTCTTCAAGGTCAACAAACAACATCGGATAATGCATGTTCTGGATTCATTGATGGAATAAAGTGCTACATCGAGGGGATATTATCAGTGATTGTTGAAATCATATTCTGGATTGCCATCATATTCTTGCTAGCTCCTCTTATTGTTAAATTTCTTCCGCCATTATTCTTCGCATATTGTCGACTACTTAGTAGTTGTATCAAAGGAGGCGACATCGAGAATTGGGGAAAGAAGAATACATGGGGTAGAAATAAAAAATCACCCGAATCAGAAGGATATGAAGAAGTCGGAAAGAAGACAGACAATATTATTGTTATTTCAGCACCAGCAGCTGCGTCAAAGAGTGTGAACTCCAGATTATTGGCAATGCAATCACAACAGTAATCTACCAGTTATACTTGTATGTATATATGTGTTCAAACTTGAGTGTATGCGTTTCAAATAAATTCTGTCAAACTCTTTTTTAATATTCTATCGAACTAATTTATTAACAAGTGCACACTATGTGCATAAATGCACATTCAACACACGCTGACCAGAATTATTAATTTTTCAGATACATTGTGAGTGATTTCGGACACAGAGATGCACATGTGATACACTCGGTTCGGATAAATAACTGACTGTGTGACTGCGTAGGCACGTGCATCTCTTGAGTGTATCTCCGTTTTAAATATTAGTCTGACGTAACTGTCAACTATTACAGCATCTGCACACATCCACACACTACACCAGAGACATCTACATAACATACACTATCCATCTCTAGCCATGGCAACTTCACGTTTCGTGTCCACTCGCTTAGCCACCACTGGTGCATTCGAAGACAAGGATGTGATGCCTATCTGCAATGATAGACAGTTAGAGAACTCAACTGCACGTAAAGCATACATATCAGAGAGAATGAGGGAGATACAAGGATACAAGTTCATAAATACAATGCTACCATACAAGGGACACACAATATCGCATGGTGTCAACATGCTCAACAACGTACAGCGCTTTGTCGGGCTGGCAGCCAATGGAGCGATGAGTAGTCCGCATCGATTGCCAATTGTAGGTTCGTCCATCAACCAGATCATGTACATCACAAGTTCACTAATGGATGCTAAGAAAGCATCACATAATGCAGATCACGAGAAAGCCAATGGCGTGGGGCCACTTCCACACGCTCCACACCATCGAAATGCCAATTCAGCTGTGTACAGGGGTGCTTTAGCACTGGGAAAATATTGCCATCCTGCTGCTGTGATCAAAACAGATGTGGGTGTATTCTTACAAGAAAGTCTGGACCGTGCAAATGTTACACGCAAACAACCAGATCAAGAGAATACAGATCCACTGTGGTATGAATGGACAGTGTGTGAACGATTGAACACACTTCGCACAAGTGGAGAACTCCCTAATGTACCCATCACATACACTGCATTCCAGAGTGATACACTCATGCAGACAGAAGATGAACCAGATCTAGATGGAGAGTCTATGCCCATCAACACATACAAGAGCCCATTCAATCTAAATGTGATCAGAAAGGGTACATTCCTTATTCAAGAGTATCTCCGTGGCTATAGCTTGGCCAACTGGATCCAAAGCACAAGTTACAATGCAACAGACTTCATAGAGATATTCAAGCAGGTGCTGTGTGCACTCCAGGTATTACAAGAGTGGAAATCGTATGTCCACTATGACCTCAGCAGTATGAATGTTATGCTCATCCCAGTCAGTAGTCTGATCACACAAGAACAACTTGATAACAAAGACTTCCAAGCAGTTAAATTCGTGTATCACATGTATGGTCCTGTTGGTCAAGGCAAGTTTGCTCAGATGCAATTCAATACAAAGGCGACATATGTTGCAGTGTTGATTGATCATGGACGCTCCTTTATGGCTGATCTCCCGTGGAAGTACCCAATCGTGGATGCCGGCCAGGAATTGGATCCACTTGTGAATACATGCAACAGTGATTACCCTAGCACCACTAACATGTTCAATCCATGCTTTGATATGTTTCGTTTGTGGTTTGATGTCAGACAGTTGCACCACAACTCACATGGACAAACGAAGCAAGATCAGCGTATCATAGACATTCACGCGTGGGTTAGTAGCGTGGTCAAGGATAAGAATTGGAATGGTCTGTTATCACCAAAGCAGTTGGAACAGTATATCAAAGAGAATAAGCCATTGCCTTCACCTGTGCACTTCTTGTTAGCCATACAAAAGGTGTGCCCAGATGCACAGTTCCCATCAGATGATAGTATTCACACATATCATTGGGGTAGCAGTGGTACATACGAGCACACTTATCCAGTGAACAAAAGTAAACGCAAGCGTACTCCTAAGTTATCAAATGTAGTGATCCCAGAACGATTACCAGTAGACAGCCCAATGAAGCGCATGCGCATTGAACCAGATGACAATGCAAGATGGAATGCACCATCCACAGGTAGCTCATTGGAGTCTCCTTTCTCTGATCCCATGTCCATCAGTACACCCAGTTCATGTAACACAATTTCTCAATATTCTGTTGATACACTTGAGTGTGATTTCGAAGATTCGTTGTTGTGTACAGAAACATACGATAGTGCAACTGACAGTGTTCTCAACCCAGAAGTCATGCGCATGCTGGCTAACCCCAGAAATGTCCCAATTGTTTAATCATGCATCTCCTTCTATTTAATTTAGTCATTTTAGTAATTTATTAAAAGTATCTCTCGATACTATGTACTATACATGTGTGCATTGTACGCGTGTCATTAAACACAAATAAACCTCATATATATACCCATTTCACATAGCAAGTACAACACTCAAATACACATACACACACATTCGCTATGGATAATGAAACGCACAAACGGAAGTTTGAACCCACCAGTAACACTGATACAACTGTGGTTGTAGCCCCGAAGAGATACAGGATCACACCTAGTGTGACTTGCCATTGTCACTGTCATTCTGGTGCTAACAAAAACATGTTTAATCACTGGAACCTAGAGGAATACTCGTATGCTCTTCATACTATCTGTAGATACCTCACAGTGTTCGAAATACTGTCACAGTTGCGTTTAGTGTGCAAGTATTGGGACAAAGAGAGTCGTTTACCTGCCAGTTGGATGGACAAATGTATGTACTTGGACTACTCAAAGAGTGATCATCAACGAAACATTCATTCGTTTAAATCAGATATATATAAAATGAATATGCCCGGGCCAATGTGTTTACTAGAACACGAATTCGAAGAAATTGATAAGATACCTCCACATTTACAAAAACTGGTAATCAGATTTGCACTCGAAGATCACTTCACAAACGAAGGCGGAGAGTATGTACAGATGGACACATCGCCTGTAGCCGATCGAGTGATCCGTAAATGTGCAGCACATCTGAAAGCTCTTAAGGGCTTAACAATATCATCTATCGATGGTTCATTCGAACTGGCCTGCATTGCTGAGTACTTTCCAACACTACAAAGCCTTACCTTGTGTACATTTAGTAGTCCAACAAAATCTACTAACATGAATATACTTTCTACTATGACACATCTGACAGATCTAACTTTAAGTATTGACAACTCTGACGGTAAAATGAGTGTATTCCCACCTCTTCCTCGTCTGCAATCATTGGATATTAACAATCATGACAACTCAGTGTTACTCTTTGCTCGTTTATCAAGTGATGGTATGAACGACTTAACAAAGTTGAGTGTTAAACTTAGACCAATTTATTCGATGGACAGACAAACGAATGAGATGATATACAATTTGATCGACTTGATCGTTACTCGCTGCCCTAATCTCGTTGAACTAGCACTTGGTACCACTCGGTTGACCATTCCCATGATAGAACGTCTACAG
>Ga0302280_1004026_pt1 | contig 10282 bp, 9 predicted proteins | sample III_Fen_E1_1_FD_198771 | JGI IMG/M metagenome (GOLD analysis project Ga0302280, IMG submission 198771) | Peat permafrost microbial communities from Stordalen Mire near Abisko, Sweden - III_Fen_E1_1 | ecosystem: Environmental > Terrestrial > Soil > Wetlands > Permafrost | place: Sweden: Abisko...
GACTAGAATAATCTTAACCTGATAGGTACTTGTTTTTATCATCATTCCCTCTGTTTATACTTTCGCTAATTCGATAACGTGGCTGACGCAGAGAGCGTCAGACTTTCTGAAAAATCCGATCTTTTTTAACGAAAGCATCAAAGTATTTTGAGTATTGTGAAAACTGAATAGTCTCTTGTAAACCCAAGCCTAAAAATCCCTTCCGACAAAGTGATTCATGAAAAAGGCCAAACACCTTGTTCTGTAGCTCACGGTCAAAATAGATGAGGACATTGCGGCATGAAATCAGATGCGTCTCTGAAAACACCGCATCTGTCACAAGGCTATGATCCGTAAAGACAATATTCTTTCTAACAGAACTTTTGAATTTAAGCACATCTGCAGTATCTGTATAGTAGTCTGACAACGAATGCTTCCCGCCTGACTTTTGATAATTATGAGTAAATTGATTAAGCGCTTCCAGACTCAAGATGCCTTTTTCAGCTTTTTCCAAACTCCGTTGATTGATATCGGTAGCATAAAGAATTGAACGCTCCAGCAAATCTTCTTCTTGAAGCAAGATCGCAAGTGAATACACCTCTTCTCCTGTGCTGCATCCGGCAACCCAGATCTTTAGCGAAGGATAAGTCCTCAGATGCGGCATCACTCCTTCACGCAACCCTAAAAAGTACGTTGGATCACGAAACATCTCGCTGACCGGAATGGTGAGGGATTGAAGCAAATCATAAAAACAAGCTGGGTCGTGTAAAACTTTCTCCTGAAGGGTTGTCAATGTTGCACATCCCATCATATCCATGGCGTGAACCAATGCCCGCTTCATCGAAGCCAGAGCATATTGGCGGAAATCATAGTTATATTGATGATAAATAGACTCAAGCAAACTTTTAAGTTCAACATCAAATTGCGCTGTGAGCGTCTGGTCCATGAACCTTGATTCCTTCCCAATTGGGCATCCAAACCCGAATGACTGAAAAAAGCTGATGCAGGTCAATGGGTTTCGCCAGATAATCATTCGCTCCCGCTTCCAGGCAAAGCACTTGATCGTTTTTCGTTGCTTTGGCCGTCACTGCAATGATGGGTAACTTAGCAAATCTTTTTTGTTTTCTAATATCCTGGGTCGCTTGAAAACCATTCATCTCAGGCATCATTATGTCCATGAGTACCAAGTCCATGGTTGGATCTTCCTCAAGGCGCGTTAATGCTTCCTTTCCATTGCGTGCCACCACAATATTGGCCCCTTTTTGTTCTAAAGCCGCTGTCAGCGCAAAAATATTCCTGACATCATCGTCAACAACTAGGATTTTCCTACCTTCAAAGACATCCTCGCTGCTTTCCAAAGTCTTTAACATCTTCTGGCGTTCTGGGGATAATTTAGATTCGTCACTGTGAAGAAAAAGGCTGATCTCATAAACAAGCCGTTCGGGAGACTTAGCTCCTTTGATAATAATGGAACGGGAATACTTGCGCAGTTGATATTCTTCATCCCTCGATAAGGAACGTCCGGTATAAACAATAACAGGTGGGCATACAGATAGATCCTCCTGCTCACTCATTTTTTTAAGCAAGTCTTCACCCGACATATCCGGAAGTTTCAGATCAATCACCATGCAATCAAAAACGGTCTTTTTAAGTGCATCGAAAGCCTCTGAGGCCAATCCCACCGCCATTACCTCAATGTCTGAATTAGCGATGAGCTTGACAATACTTTCCCGTTGGAGATTATCGTCCTCAACAATCAAAACACGTTTAATCTTTTGTGAAAACTTTGATTCAAACTTGAGAAACGCGGCCTTTAGTGCTTCACGTTTGACCGGCTTTAAAATATACCCAATAGCTCCCATCTGCAGAGCTTTTTCCACATAGTCATTAACGGAGGCAATTTGAACCGGGATGTGACGGGTTGTTGAATTCTCTTTGAGTTGATCAAGGACCGTCAGTCCCGAATGATCTGGGAGCATCATGTCAAGCATGATCGCATCTGGAAGAAGACTTTGGGCTAGCTCCAACCCCTCCTGGGCATCCTGCGCCACCACACACTTATAATGAAGCTCGTGTGCAAGTTCTAAAAGTATTTGCGCAAACTTTGGATCATCTTCAATTACCAAAATCGTTCGATCTGGAGATTGAAGGGCATGGCGATCATCTGTAAAAGTTGCAGGTTTAACCCTTTCAACTAGAAGGTTCTCAACAGGTAGAACTGATGAAGAGGTATATGTTTTCGGGGATGCCGACTCAATACGGGAATCGTCATAGGTCTCCGGAACAAGGAGGGTAAAACAGCTGCCTTCACCAGGAGTGCTGACAACTTCTATAGTTCCCCCCAAAAGACGAGCAAGATCCCGAGAGATGGAAAGCCCCAATCCTGTTCCTCCATATTTTCGATTGGTTGTCCCGTCTGCTTGACGGAAAGCTTCAAAAATAACTTCTTGCTGAGCTTTGGGGACACCGATCCCAGTGTCGATTACCGATAAAGAAAGCCTGCCACGGGTACTGAGTGTCACATGAAGCGTGACTTGGCCTTTTTCTGTAAATTTAAAGGCATTAGATAATAAATTCTTTAGAATTTGTTCCAGGCGTTGACGGTCTGTCAGCATGGTTTCAGGCACATTAGGATCAATCTTAATTTGAAATTTTAGTCGCTTTTCTTGTGCTAAAGGCTCAAAAGTCTTTTCAAGGCTTTTTAAGACCTTAGGAAGAAACACGCTTTCCGGTCTAATCTCAAGCTTTCCCGCCTCTACTTTTGAAAGATCAAGGATATCATTAATCAGATTTAAAAGATCATTTCCGGCTGAAGAAATGGAATTGGCATATTGGATCTGCTCCATGGTCAAATTTCCGCCTGCGTTATCTGCCAATAATTTAGCTAAAATCAAAGAACTATTCAAAGGTGTACGCAGTTCATGAGACATATTAGCCAGGAATTCAGATTTATATTGACTAGCCCTTTGAACCTCATCGGAACGTTCTTCAAGAAGCGTTTGCGCTTTATTGAGAGCTTCATTGTTTGCGTTTAAAATATCCCGCTGCTCTTCCAACTGTTCATTGGTTTGTTCAAGCTCAGACTGCTGGCTTTTAAGTTCTGTTTGAGATTCTTGAAGGGCCCGTGCTTGGTCCTCAAGTTCATCATTGGTTGCTTTTAACTCGCCCTGTTGAGTTTGGAGTTCCTCGGTCAGCCCTTGGGAGCGCTCAAGAAGTTCTTGCTGGCGTTTACGGCTAATCGAAGTATTGATAGCAATCCCGATATTTTCAGATACATGTTCCAGGAATATTTTCTGATGCTCAGAAAAAGTGGTGAATGAAGCCAATTCAATAACCCCGTTAACCTCTCCCTCATAAAATACAGGGGCTAAAAGAAGTGAACGCGGTGCCGACTCACCTAAACTCGAACTAATTTTACCGAAATAATGGGGAGGCACATTTTCAAGTAAAATAGATCTCTTTTCAAGCGCAGCTTGCCCCACCAACCCCTCACCAAAAGCAATGGTCTTTTCTTTATCTTCAAATTTGGTGTAGGCATAGCCGCTCACGCGTTTTAGAGTCTGCTCCTGGGTCACATAATAAAAAGCACCCATCTGGGCGTTTAGAAATGGAGCTAAATGACTCAAGACACTTTGCCCTAATCTTGAAACATCCTGTTCTCCCCGCATCTTATCATTGAGCGTGATTTGCCCTTCACGTAAGAATTCCAACTCGCGAGCCTTTTCTCTAAGTGATGCTTCGGCGTGTTTACGTTCCGTAATATCTCGTTCGGTCGTGGCAATTCCAGTTAACTTTCCTTTTTCATCGGTTAACTTTGTATTGATAAGCCAGACATCAAGGATTCTGCCGTCTTTATGCTTGCGTTTTGTTTCCAAATTAGGTAATAATTCCCCGCGTTTAAGCGAAGCTAAAAATCCACGCGCTTCTTCTTGATATTCAGTCGGAACGGTATCAACAATATTCTTGCGCAAGGCTTCTGCTTCTGAATAGCCGTACATGGTTTCAGCTCCCCTGTTCCAGGCCAGGATATTCCCTTCTAAATCCTGAAAAGTGATGGCATCATTGGAATCTTGAATAACCGTTGCCATCCGACGGAATTTTTCTAACGCTCCCATGCGCTCAGAAATATCGCGTTCTGTCGTGGCAATACCTGTTAATTTTCCTTTATCATCAGTCAGCTTGGTATTAGTAAGCCACACATCTATAATTCTGCCATCCTTATGCTTTCGTTTTGTTTCAAGTGTCGGAACCAACTCACCACGCTTTAAAGAGTACAAAAATTCACGAGCTTCCTCTTGATACGCCTTGGGCACGGTATCAACAATATTCATGCTAAGGGCTTCCGCTTGAGAATAGCCGTAAATACTCTCCGCCGCCTTATTCCAGGCTAAGATATTGCCTTCTAAATCCTGAAAAGTGATCGCGTCATTGGAATCCTGGATAACAGTTGCCATCCGTCGGAACTTTTCTAATGTTTTTGTTTGCTCTGTGATATCACGGCCAGTTGTTGCGACCCCTGTTAATTTCCCTTGATCATCAACAAGCTTGGTATTGGTGAGCCATACATCAATAATACGCCCATCCTTGGTCTTGCGTTTGGTTTCAAGCGAAGAAACAAGCTCTCCGGAGTTTAATGCAGCAATAAAGTTCATGGCTTCGGATTGGTGAGACTCTGGAACAGTATCAACGATATTCATCTGAAGGGCTTCGGATTCGGAATATCCATAAATAATTTCTGCCCCACGATTCCACGCCAAGATCCGTCCTTCCAAATCCTGGATCGTAATGGCGTCATTAGAATCCTGGATAACGGTCGCCATACGTCGGAGGCGCTCTTCATTACTACCTATTTGAACTTCAGAAGATCCAGATGAAACGGCGTGTTTTAAAGGTAGGATGCGATTCTTTTTAGGAATAAAAGCCTTTATATTTTTCATAGATTATCTAATTTGATCCCTTCTTAATTAATAAAATTAGCCGGGATTGAGATGGGATGAGATTATCAGGCAATCCAATCAGAAATTATCTTTGATTATCACATGAAGGATAAAAGAATCTATTATACCAAGGTATAATAAAGGAAAATGGGAGGCGTCAAGATTGCCATTTGGCTTGAAGCATTGAAGCTAAAAAGCCAGCCCCAAAAGAAAAGCAGGTCACAGCATCATGATTAAGCAACGGGCGCTTTAAAATACTCTTTAAAACAAATAAAACTGAAGGTGAAGACATATTCCCATATTCTTTTAAAACCTGTCGGGAAGGCAACATATCCTCATCCGAAAGCTCTAAACGCTCTTGGATCGCATCTAATACCTTTCTCCCACCAGAATGAAAGGCATACAAAGTTTTGTCCACTGATGTATTCTTATAAAGCGCATGGATGGCATCGGCAACGATATGAGGCACCTTGGGAGAAATCACATTGCACAGACGAGAATCTAGGTACTTAAATCTTAAATCATCGCGGAATTGAGGCCTCAATAAAGAAGAAATATTCTCAATGCATAAACCCGGCTTATCTGTTTGATTACTTAATAATACAGCAGCTGCCCCATCAGAAAATATGGCATTCGATAAAATAAGTTCTGGCTTTTCTTTCCAATGGGTCGCTGCTGAACAGATTTCGACCGCTATCACTAAAACTGAAGAATCCGGTGATCGCCTTAAATAATCATCCGCCGCCCTTAACGCCGGCAGAGCGCCTGTGCAGCCTAATCCTACCAAATCCAAGGTATGCGTATTCTCCGGTAGACCTAGCCGCTGGCATACATAGGTGCTTAAGCCTGGGCATAGATATCCCGTACACGTGCATACAAAAACTGCACTAATTTTTTTCGACTGGTAATCTTTCTTTCTTAAAATTTTCAGTACCGCATCAACAGACAGATCTACTGCCGAGCTCTCAAAACGCTGCATTTTTTCATCAGGGGACTCTGACAGCAAGACTTGCGGATCATCCCAAGAAAAATACCTGCGATGAATCCCGCCATCCAATAAAAATTTTTTATAAAGATCCAAGGCGCGATCTGATAATTTCACAGATTCAGTTAAAACAGATAAAACCTCCTCTTGTGTCAAACTATTAGGAGGGTTGGCCGTTTCAATATCTAGGATCATCGATTTTAAAGTCTGTTGCTTAAAGGGCATACCATCCACTTTCTACTTTAGATATCCTGGTTTTATTAAATATAGTTTCAATTAAGAACGATTTAATTCCTGGAATCAACGCACAGACTTCTAAAGCCCAAGGAGATTTTAAAATAGCATGCCCCAAGAGCGCCCAGTGCATTTGTTGTTTCAATATTTTCTGAAGCAACTGATTGTGAACTTTTAATCCTTTTTGACGCCTATTGAATTCATAGGCACAATCCTTTGCTGTACTTAGAGCAATAGCCATCCCATCACCCGTAAAAGATGGGATTACCATGCGTTGGTCTCCCAAAAAATACACATCTTCTTGGGCTTGGGCGGTAGATAAATACCCGTAAGGAATATACCCCAGGGCACAAACTGGCTCAATAAAAGAAGCTTCTTTAAGAATTGAATCCAATTGTGAATTTGATTGTCGTAAAAACGTAATAAGCTCATTGAAATCACTGTGCAAATTTTTATAAACAGCCTTTTCAATCACGAAGCAAAAATTCATAACATCATTCTCAACAGGACAAATTCCCCCATACCCACCCGGAAAAGTGAACAACACGGTAGTTTCTTTATATACACGATCCAAGGCATTAAGCTTAATATGCGTTTTAAAACCTATATATAAATTATCTTTTCCTACGCGTTTGTGTTCTTTAGAGTGGTCGTGTTTACCGATAGCCATAAATAAATGCCTGGCATAAAAATAACCCTTGTTTGTTTCTATTTTAAAAGAGCCATCACTCTCTTTTAGATACCCCCTCATGCACACACCACGAATGACATGCGCACCATTATCACTGGCATTGTTCAGGAGATCTTCATCGAGCTTAAAGCGCGACACTCCTCTCCCTGCAAAGGGAAATGTAAAAGAGGCCTTTGAATGGGGTGAATGCAATTGGAAATATTTGACCACCGGAGAGTCTTCACTCAAAGTAACCCCTATTTCTTTAAGGTAAGACATCGCCTCAAAACTTAAGAATTCCCCGCAAACCTTCTGATGAGCACTTTCGGATTTCTCTATAACTGCCACCTTGTAACCAAATTTTGCTAGATAATACGCAGCTGTTGAGCCTGCAGGGCCGGCACCAATAACAATACACTCATAGCTATTTTTCGTAACGGATTCCATATCTGAAGTTAGGATACCAAGAGATTGTGGTTGAACTTAAATCAAGTTGGGCCAAAGATAAAATATCAAGCCAATCCTTACGACGAAAACTGCGGGCCACCGATAATGGCGCATCATGGCAAATCACATGATTTAATCCTGCCAATTGGGCCAAAAGTTTAGCAAAATAATAGGCGATGGCACTTCGGTTAAGATCAGAAATAGACCAGCCTATCTTGGCATGCGTTGTCATCCATGACAGCAGTTTAACAATTTCAGGGCTTGTTAAATGATGCATGGTCAGTGAACTAATAATTACGTCGTATTGATTGTCCCCAGGATGGACCAAAATATCACCGCAAATAAAATTGATTTGAGGCGGGGATAGTTGTACAGCGGCAGCAATCGCTTCTGGATTCATGTCGATACCAGTTAATTCCAAAGAAAAACCTCTTTTTCGTCCTTCAACTTCAATTCGTCGTAAGATTTCCCCATCGCCGCATCCGATATCCAAAATCTTGATGACACTATTACGGCCGTACCGTTTCAAGAAATAACCAACAGCACTCATTGTTGGCCAATAGCCCAACGTAAAAATATTAATGATGCTTAATTCTCTATACGTTTCCCTTAAGAGCTTAATACCTATTGTTGGATCATCAAGATATTCTTTATCTTCACTCCGATGATACAAATTAATCATAATTATATCCCCCGCATCAATCTAACATACAGACTATCATTTATCCATATGCAAAGATCTCAAAAGAGGATTATTCAAAATAGCGGTCTAAACGTCTTTGAGAACCTAAAGAAGTCTCATCATAATTCATCCCTACTCTGTAATGTTCTACACCCGGGAGCTTGCGAACCCATTTTACAATTCCTATGACTAAAACTGGATCTACATTGGGCTTCAACTGAATTTCAATAGCTATTTTTTCATTAATACGATGGGGGTACGAAGAAACAAATCCTATCCCATGACAGCTAATATCAACAGTTTGAGTCTGATCAAAAGACGTGTCACTTTTACTTTCCACTGGGACAAAACAATTGTTTCGGGTTTCCATTCGATTATTGGGGGTAAGAGGCATATACTTTCTCCCTTAATTGTAACAAGATTAATTATATTTAAGTCCCCTGCCGTTCGGCTTCTATCGCTTACTCTGATCCTTGACCAGTGGCTATCGCCGTGGGAAAGGGGAAATTAGCAATCAATTAAAACTTTAGGCGCTTTACACATCCAAAAACCATATTCTTGAGCTTCATGAACCAATTCCTCAAATTCTTTATTCAAAACAATTGGTTCATCCATTGTTAAGGCATTAATCTCTACTTCATAATTCTTCATAACGGGATAATTAAATTCGTCTGATTGCTTGTTCTTATAAATAGATAACATTTCATTCCTCATAAACACCTTCTTTCATATTCTCTTACTAAAAACTTCATTAACCATATGAAGCAAATAATGATCCTCAAATGGCTTTTGTAAAAACCCTACTGCTCCTGCTTTTAAAGCCCTCTCTTTAAAACTATCATCCTTATCCGCTGTAATAACTATAACGGGGAGCTTATACCCATTCTTTGTAAGCCTACTTTGAGTATCCCAGCCATTTAAATCCGGCATATGAATATCCAGAATTACACAACCCTCGGCACTATGGGGCACAATTAAAAAGAATTCCTCTGCTGAAGTAAATGTCTCCACCTCAAACCCGTAAGACACCATCAGCAATTTAATTGAGCGAAGCACTGACTTGTCATCATCCAACACATAAATCTGTTTTGATTTTTCTGGCGGCATGAGAGTATTCTAGGGATGAGGTAAAATCAATCAATTGAACTGAGGTATAATACAGGAAGGATGCTTCAAGAGTAACGGCGAAACAATTTGCCCTGAACTCCACAAACAATTAAATGATAACGATAAACTATTTGCTTTCTGGAGTACTTTTAGCAAAAACCTCGTCGATCCATTGTTCCGGCAAATCTTTTAAACCATCAGCAATCTTCTCTTGCCACCACTTTGAATATTTACTGAGATCTTCGTGGTCAAAACGGTGTTCAATGATTTTAAATTCATTTTTTTTCTGAATAATCACATCAATCGGATAACCCACATCGGTTGAAGAAATACGGGTTGAATCAAAAGCTAGAAACCCAGCCTTTAAAGCAAATCTGATAGGAGAATCATGCCTGAGCGCGCGCTTGAGTATCGGTTTACCGAATCCTGCGGCGCCGATAATAAAATAAGGACTCGATTCCGTCATTTCCACCCAATTGCCCTGAGGATAGAGCATAAATACTTTCGGCTCTTCGTCATCCGCCATTTGACCGGAAATTAATGAATACAAATCAAAGACAAGTCCGCATTTCGTTAAATACTCGCCATCTTCTTGCTCGACTCTTCTAATCTGCTCCGCAAACGCATTGACCACTTTATATAATTTATTAAATTCTACACCCTGCTCATTAATAGCTTCTTCAAAATAGGTTATGGCCTTGTCTCGAACGGACCTTAAGCCCGAAGTCATAATGAAAAACGCATGCTTATTGTTGGCATCCTGACGAACTGTGATCTTTTTCGCAGTGATTCGCTCTGTACCTGTCGTAATTCGAGTATCCGCAACACCAATTAATCCTTCTTTCACCTTGATAGCCAAGCAGAATGTCATTGATTAACCCTTTCTTTAAATCGACCAATAATCTTATGTATAAACCGTAATTTTTCTATACCAACACTAGGCAATACAAATGGATACACATCTTTCATCCCCATGCTCCGATTCAAACTATTAAGTGTAGCACATAGATAGCCCCATTGACTTTCCATATTTTCAAAATTTTGCAATAGCCCCTCAAAATGGGTTACACGCAAATCCTGGCCTTCCTTAAATTCAACCGTCAATCCTAAGGCTTGCGCTGTTTCCAGGGCATCCACCATGTGAAAATAATGTGCCCAGGATTCTGCCCAATCTTCCCAGGGATGAGCACTGGCATAGGCGCAGACATAACGCCTTGACCAGTCGAGGATCGGCCCTTCTT
>Ga0302280_1004031_pt1 | contig 10271 bp, 6 predicted proteins | sample III_Fen_E1_1_FD_198771 | JGI IMG/M metagenome (GOLD analysis project Ga0302280, IMG submission 198771) | Peat permafrost microbial communities from Stordalen Mire near Abisko, Sweden - III_Fen_E1_1 | ecosystem: Environmental > Terrestrial > Soil > Wetlands > Permafrost | place: Sweden: Abisko...
GCGGGAGCCACCTTCAGATACGCGAGTATATGAGAGATTTTATTGACTCTTTTGATAACGTGGAAACCATGAGCGTAATGGGTGTGCCCGGCCATGACGGGTGCCACTATACCGGAAATAATGGCACATATGATGCAAGGGGATACCTGCATATAGCTCAGGATTTGTGGAGGCTGGTAGCAAGAGATTTCTACCACAGTAAAGATACCCTGAATATCACGGCGCCGGATGTATGGAAAGTGTTTTACCGAAATAGCAGCGATACTTCCATTGGCTTGCTTTTTAAGGACAGGAATGCCGGGCTAAACTGGACGGCGGACACTGTAGTGGGGATTTCATTGTTTAATATCCAGCGTGCTTTTTATCTGAACGATACCGGTAATTTAATAAGCGATATTTTCCTCAGCGGGGATACTTTGGTAATTACACCGAAACACGCAGGACGATTTACAAACCTTACTTATATCCCGGATCATTATTATGACAGTACGTATGACTATTACGAAGGCCCGTGGCTGATGAACAGGCGCAACCTTGGCGCTTTTTCATTTTATCATGTGCCGATAGAGCAATTTGCCATACCTAAAGTTGCATTCGGTTGTAACCATTTATGTGCAAACGATACTACTTTGTTTATAGATAGTTCTACTATTATTGCCGGCAGTAATGTTTCCTGGTTATGGAATTTTGGGGACGGTGATTCAAGTGCAAGCCGGAATCCACAACATCATTTTGCAAGCCCGGGAACATATACTGTAAAACTTACCGTTGTTTCTGACCTTAGCAGAATTTCTTCCATCTCCAAACAAATCACCATTCACGGCCTGCCAAATGCGCAATTTACATGGAAGGTAGTAAATGGGAGCAAAATAAAATTTACACCAAATGATACTTCTGAAACTACTTATAACTGGAGTTTTGGAGATGGGGGCTACGCTACTGGCAAAATACGCGAATACACCTATAACGCTTATGGAACGTATATTGTCAATTTGCAGGTAACCAATCAATACGGATGCACTTCCACAAGTTCGGATACCGTTATTATCATCCCTGTTATTAGCCTAGATGCATCTTTTATTTATGCAAATACCTGTCTTGGCGATACCACTATATTTACCAATACTTCAAATGTATCCAATGACAGCATAGTAAGCTATAACTGGAATTTCGGCGACACCACCAATTCAACCCTCAAAAACCCAACTCATATTTATAAATATACCGGGACATACGCCGTTAAATTAAAAGTAACTACATCAACTGGAAAAATAGACTCATCTGTTGTGAAAGTGACAATTAATTCGTTGCCGAATGCGGGGTTTAGGTATGCGCAAACAATATTTGCTTCAGAAGAATTTTTGCCGATAGATACTACCCTTTCTAGTTATCTATGGGATTTTGGGGATGCAACTTCTTCAAATGAAACAGAACCCGTTCATAATTATAATAGTTATGGTATCAAATCCGTGAAATTAACCGTGTGGAGTCTTGGGGGTTGTAAATCATCTTCAACTGATTCTGTTATAATATTTGAGAGTTCAGGTGATGTGCAGATCGGCTATTCTAGTTTATGTGCAGCTGATTCCGTTCAATTTATTAATTCATTTTACTCATATCCACCTGATAACGTTTTAAAGAGCTTTTGGGACTTTGGAGATTCAACTTTTTCTACTTTAACATCGCCATGGCATATTTTTAAACATATAGGTGTTCATAAAATATATCTTAAAGTCTGGCTTGGATCAGGGGCAGTTGACTCAAATTTTGCTATAATTCAAATAAATCCCCCTTTTAGCGGATTATTCAAATGGAATATCTTATCAGGAAATGAAGTACATTTTGTTCCCCAGGACATATCTGTGGGCTTTAACAGTTATACTTATACTTGGAACTTTAATGCCTATAACACCTTATCAACGAATGATAGTTTTATTGATTTTACCTTTCCCGGCCCCGGGAGTTATCCAGTTTCTTTACTCGTCAGTTATGCTTATAGTAAATGCACTGCCACTTCTATAGACACAGTCGTCGTATCCAATACCTCCATCTCCTCCAATCTCCCCACCGGGGAAACTGTAAACGTCTATCCAAATCCATTCAATCAAAGTACAGACGTGTATTATGATTTGAACAGCCCGCAAACCGTATCTATCAGCGTATTCGATTTAACGGGCAGGGAAGTAGTTCCTGCTTTTGCGCAAATACAAAATGCAGGTAATCATGTTTATCATTTTGATACAGAAGCTAACCATATTCCTTTCGGGGTTTATGTTTTAAAAATATCTATTGGCGGTACGGTCATTAGCAGGCAATTGGTGAGAGTAGGGGAATGATTAATATCTTCCATTTGCGGCTTTGCTGCTTTGCGAGAAACTAATCCCCGGTTGGGGCAATATTTGCTGTTTCCACCATCAGCATTACGGTTTTTTGGGGTGCACGCGGGCGGTGCATTATGCCTTTGGTAATGGTTACCCCCTGATTGGGGTTCAGCTCTATTGTCCTGTCTTCGAGGTCAATCAGGAGCTGCCCTTCAAGCACAAAAAAGAATTCATCGTCATTGTCATGCTTATGCCAGTGAAATTCTCCTTCTACGATTCCTATTCGCACTACACTGTCATTGACCTGCGTTAAAGTCTGGTTCCACCATTTTTCCGTGCATGCCGCGACTATAGTTGGGATGTCTATTTTTTCAAGGTGCCCGTATTTCACATCAAGATTGATGTTGTATTCTGTTTTTTCACTCATGGGATTTTTTTACAAATATCAGGTATTAGTTATTTATCTGTATCCTTCACCATAGCTTTCACGTCTTTTGGCTCAAGGAAATTTTTAGAGAGAACAGGCTGAACGTTATAGCCCCGTTTTTTCAGGATATTTATAATGCCTTCAGGCCCGGCGAGGTGCAGCGCACCAACGGCTACAAATACAGTTCCGGTTTTCATGATATGTTGAATTCCTGATGCCATTACATAATTGCGTTTAGTGACAAAATCCCGGGAGAAATTCTCAAAATCCATTGTGTCAGCCTGGCTGTATTTATAGAGTGCATTAAGGTCGCGGTCGTTATAGTATTTTATAAGCGGATCCATTTCATTGTTCTTTCCATTGTTACTTTCATTAAGCGCTTCAACGAGCATCTGTGCTTGTTTTTTCAGGGGGATATTATTCAGCAGTTTCAGTTGGTCTTCAATTTTTTCCAAACCATAAACGGGTTTGTTTTCCCGCCTGGCAATTTTATATAATTGCAAATCAAGAAAAGCATCTTTGCTTTGTGCGTCAGAACCTTGTTCCGCTAAAACGGCAAGGAATATAGGTTTTATCTTTCCCATCATTTCCAGTCCCATTCCAAGGCTTTTGGTCACTATAGAATCTAATAAATTATAATCTTTTGGGCTTAGAAGTGTTTCAAGAGTAGTATCGCCCGGCATCTGAATTTCATTAAGCAAACCTGTCGGGTTTAATGAATCAAGGTTTACTTCTTCTGCAAAATTATCACAGGTTTTCAGGGCAATGATTACCGAATCCATCAACCTGAAAGCCTTGTCGTCATTAGTGTGCATAGTCCCATAAAGATACGAAGGCTTCCCTCCTGCAGGATTTTCAATTCGCCACAAAAGCGTTTTAGGAGTATTTTGCGCCGTTAATTGAAAACCTAAAAACAGCAACACAAGGCTGGCGATGTATTTAATACTGTCCACCACAATTCACAATTTATAATTTATAATTTTTCGAAGATTCTCCTCGATTCCAATTGGATTCCAGCCTAATAAATCCTTCGCTTTATCATTTCGCAACGATACATTTTTAGGGCGGGCTGCAGCCATTTTAGCATCCTTTTGCAAACAAGGTTTCAATAATTCTGCCGGCAGATTAAATACGTTGCAAACAAGTTTTCCCATTTCGTAGCGTGAGAAGCTTTCGTTGCCACCAAAATGAAAGATGCCACTACCATGCTCCAAAGCAAGCGCCAATCCACTACAGGCATCCTCTGCGCTGGCGGGGGTGCGGTATTCATCAGTAAAAAGCTTCACCTCTTTACCATTGCTTAGGTTTTGAATTAAAGGCTGCAAAAAGCTTGCCCGTTTTGTCCAGGCGCTGCCATACATGAGAGGCAAACGGCATATTGTAATCTTTCCGCCTGTCGCCAATATTTCATTCTCTGCCAAAACTTTATGCGAAGCATAGATATTGACGGGGCTGGTTGTATCGTTTTCTGAATAAGGTGCATTTTCACCGTCAAAAACCAAATCGGTGGAAGTAAAAACGAAATTAATATTCGCTTTTTCACAAAGAAGGGCCAAATAAATGGTTGACTTTACATTTATCTCAAAGGATAACTCAGGATTCTGTTCACAAAAATTCGGATCTGAAATAGCTGCGAGATGAAGAACGGCATCAGGCATTATTTTTTCAAAAAAGTGCTCAATTTCATTTTTATCCACAAGGTTTATTTTGCTAATTGATACTTTATTGAAAGAAAAATCATTTTCCCAACTAGTGCCAAATATTTGATAGTGTTGATTATAAAGCCTGCAAAAATTACTTCCCAGGAAACCGGATGCGCCTGTGACGAGAAGCTTTTTCATTTCTGAACGGTTTTGTGCTCCTATGTCCTTTTCAAAGATTTCCTGAAAAACAAAATAATGAGCAATACTCCAATGGTTATCGAGCTATCAGCCAGGTTGAAAATTGGCCGGAAAAATATGTATTCATTGCCACCGAAGCGCGGTATCCATAATGGATAATGCCCTTGCAAAACAGGAAAATAAAGCATATCTACCACCCGGCCATGAAACAGGCCCGCCTGGTAATCGTAAGTAGAAATATTAATATCCTTGAACCAAAGGCCATAAAATACGCTATCGATAATATTACCAGTGGCACCTGCAAATATCAGCGCCACACTGATAATAAGGCCATAGGATACATTGCGTTTGATCAGGGTGACCAAATAATAAACAATCAGGCAGGAAGCGAATATTCTGAACAGTGTAAGCAATAACTTGCCTGTATTGCCCGAAAATTCGTATCCAAAAGCAATGCCATTGTTTTCAATAAAATGTAAAAGAAACCACTTCCCGGCTATTGGTTTTTCCTCGCCAGGGAACATATGCTTTTTTACCCAGATCTTCAATATCTGATCTGCGGTAAGTATTAGCACTATCAGCAGAAAAGGCAGGATATATTTTAATATACCCGGTTTTTCGGGTTTTATTTCTTCAACCGGCGCCATTGGCGCTGTTTCTTCTGTTATCGGCTCCAAACTTATTTATTGCCTTTAAGTTTTGCCTCCATGCTAAGGGTGGTATGCGGCACCGCGCGCAGCCTTTCTTTAGAGATAAGTTTACCGGTTTCCTTGCAGATGCCATAAGTCTTATTTTCAATTCTTATCATTGCATCTTCAAGGTTTTTTATAAATTTTCTCTGCCTGTCGGCAAGTTGGCTCATGTGTTCCTTTTCAGTGCTGGCAGAATTGTCTTCCATCAGTTTATTAGCAGAAAAAGTATCATCTGTAGCGTTGTCGCTTGGGCTTTTAATAGATTCCTGCAAATAATCAAGTTCAGCGCGCGCCTTTTCAAGTTTGCTCTTTATCAGGTCCCTGAATTCCTGGAGTTCGTCATCGCTGTAACGTGTCCTTTCAACCACGGTTGCTTCTGCTTTCTTACTCATATTATACCTTTTTTATGTCTATTGAAGTTGATATTTCGTCTATTTCTATTATCTCAGCTTCGCCGTTAAGCGAATCAGTTAGCTCCAGTTCATCTGCAAGTATTTCACTGCAAATATAGTTCTTAAATTGGTTCACGGCATCTGAGATGTCCTGCTGTGGTTTAATTTTTACATTAACATGGTCAGTAACATCCAATCCCTTGTTTTTCCGTATATTTTGTATCCTGTTTATTAGTTCCCGTGCTATCCCCTCATTTTTAAGGCCGGCGGAAATAGTAACATCAAGAGCCACTGTAAGCGTTCCATTATTGGCTACAAGCCAGCCAGGCATATCTTCCGAAATTAATTCAATCTCGCCCGCTTTGACAGATAAAGTTATTTTCTCATTATCAATTAAGACATCAATACCATCCATATCAAAAGGCAAATCTCCTCCACGTTCGATATTTAATTTATCAACTTCTTGTTGGATCACCTTCATCTTTGTGCTATATTTTGCACCGAGGACTTTATAATTTAATTTAATTTTTCTCTTAACTAGATTTGAAATGGCATATCCTTCAGGATATTGTATTTCTTTTACATTGACTTCGGTCAAAATCAGATTTTTAACTGCCTCTATTTGAGAGCGAACATGGGTATCGGTTATAGGGATAATTATTCTCTCAAGCGGCTGTCTTACCCTTATTTTAGATTTCTTCCTCAGAGACAATACCATAGAAGATATTTCCTGTGCCAGATCCACTCTTTCCTCTAAATCCTTATCAATTATATTAATATTAGCAACAGGCATGTAGCTAAGGTGAACAGATTCGAATGTTTTGCTTTCAGTAGTTAGGTTTTTATAGAGCCAATCGGCAAAAAACGGAGCAAACGGACTTATTAACTGAGATATAGTAACTAAACAGGTATATAAAGTTTCGTAAGCCGCTTTTTTGTCGCGGCTCATTTCCCCTTTCCAGAAACGTCGGCGCGAAAGGCGCACGTACCAGTTGGAAAGGTGCTCATCTACAAATACTTCAATCAGGCGGACAGCACGGGTAGGCTCATAGTCGTCCATACTGGCTGTAACTTCCGCTATCAGCGTATTCAGTTTTGAAATGATCCACCTGTCAAGTTCATCTCTCTCTGATACAGGCGTAATGTTATCTGTATTGATAGTAAAATCATCAATATTGGCATAGAGGGCAAAGAAACCATAAGTATTATACAGGGTACCGAAAAACTTGCGTTGTACCTCTGCAATACCTTCAATGTCAAATTTTAAATTATCCCAGGGTTGTGCGTTTGAGGTCATATACCAGCGGGTGGCATCAGGGCCATAGGTGTCTAATGTAGCAAACGGGTCAACGGCATTGCCAAGGCGTTTAGACATTTTAAAACCATTTTTATCCAATACCAATCCATTCGATACCACGTTTTTATATGCTACAGAATCAAAAAGCATAGAAGCAATGGCATGGAGGGTAAAAAACCACCCTCTTGTCTGATCCACCCCTTCTGCAATGAAGTCAGCCGGGAAATTTTGTTTAAAAACATCCTCATTTTCAAAAGGATAATGCCATTGTGCATAAGGCATAGAGCCGCTATCAAACCAAACGTCTATAAGGTCGCTTTCGCGGAACATTTTATTGCCAGATGGTGAAACCAATATGATGTCATCAGCATATGGTTTATGCAGGTCAAATGCTTCATAATTTTCTTCTGAAAAATCCCCGGCTTTAAAGGATGCCAATGGGTCATGTTTCATAAACCCGGCATGCACCGATTTTTCTATTTCTACCCGCAGATCTTCTACCGAACCAATACAAAGTTCTTCTTTTTGGTCTTCTGAGCGCCATATAGGCAACGGTACACCCCAAAAACGAGAGCGGGAAAGATTCCAGTCCTGTAAGTTCTCCAACCAGTTGCCAAAGCGGCCTGTACCCGTGCTTTCTGGCTTCCAATTGATGGTTTTGTTCAGTTCTATCATCTTATCCTTGCTGGCAGTGGTTTTTATAAACCAACTGTCTAACGGATAATACAATATCGGCTTATCAGTCCGCCAGCAATGGGGGTAACTGTGCTCGTATTTTTCTACTTTAAAGGCGCGGTTTTCTGTTTTTAGTTTGATGGAAATGCGCTCATCTACACTCAGATATTTGTCTTTGCCCTGCTTTTTGCGCTCGTTTTCTTTTTCTTCTGGGTCTAAGTAATCTTCTTTCACAAACTCCCCTGCAAAATCCGTTACTTCTTCCGTGAACTTCCCCCGTTTATCAACTAAGGTCAGTGACCCAAGCCCATTTTGTTTTGCCACCCTAAAGTCGTCTGAACCAAAGCTTGGGGCGATATGCACAATGCCGGTACCGTCCTCTGTAGTTACAAAATCACCGATGACTACCCGAAAAGGATTTCCATCTCCGTCTTTTGGCTGAGCGTAGGGGAGGAGTTGTTCGTAGTGGATGCCTTCGAGGTTGGACCCTTTGAATTCGGAATTAATGCCCCAATGGCCTATGCGGCCATGGTTCATTAGTTCCTTTGTCAGTTCTTTCTTTTGATTTTCATCAGGGGCATAGTCGGGATTTTCAAATGAAACAGCCAAAGGGACTTCCCTGTAGTTTTCAACGGCAAGCTCATCTGTTTTTAAATCCGTTACAAAATATTTTGAAAACAAATCCCGCGCAAGAACTACAGTAATAGGTTGCAGCGTATATGGATTAATGGTATTAACAACCAGGTAGCTAATGTTTTTGCCAACTGCCAACGCCGTATTGCTCGGCAATGTCCATGGGGTAGTTGTCCATGCCAGGAAGAAAACATCTTTATGTCCGTAAGCTCCTTTAAAGAGGGGTTCCGATTTCTCATCCTTTATCACTTTAAACTGTGCTACTACCGTAGTATCTTTCACGTTCCGGTAAGTACCGGGCTGGTTTAGTTCGTGTGTGCTCAGGCCGGTGCCGGCGGCGGGACTGTAGGGCTGAATGGTATAGCCTTTATATAATAAATCCTTTTCGTACAGCCTTTTGAGCAGGTACCAAACCGATTCAATATATTTATTGTGATAGGTGATATATGGGTCCTGCATATCTACCCAATAGCCCATTTTTTCGGTGAGGTTGTTCCATACATCGGTGTATTTCATTACCTCACGGCGACATTCTTTGTTATAGTCTTCTACAGAGATCTTTTTGCCGATATCTTCTTTGGTGATGCCTAATGCTTTCTCCACGCTTAGTTCTATGGGTAGGCCATGGGTATCCCAACCCGCTTTGCGCTTTACCTGGTAGCCCTGCAATGTTTTATACCGGCAAAACATATCCTTTATCGCCCGTGCCATCACATGGTGGATGCCGGGCAGCCCATTGGCCGAAGGCGGCCCCTCATAAAAAACAAAAGGCGTTTTCCCTTCCCGGCTGCTGATGCTTTTCTCAAAAACCCCGTTCTCTTTCCAGAATTTAAGTACCTCATCGGCTATCTCCGGCAGGTTTAAAGATTTATATTCCTTGTATTTCACTTTCAAACTTGAATTTGGCGGCAAAGATACGAAACAAGTCGATAGTCCCCGAAATCATCGGGGCAGGCTCCATTCAGAAGTCGTAAGTCCTGAAAGTTTAAAGCGGTAATTTAATTTTTCCCTACCAAAACAATAATTTCAAAAATAAACCGTACCTTCACCTGATAATTCTAAAAATCTTTAGGTTATGAATAATATCACTCAATGCCCAAAAATAGCTAAAAGGCCCGTTTCTCATTTTATATGCGCCTTTTTATTGGTTTTCGCCTTTGTGCCTTTATCTGCGCAGACAATAAAATGGCAAACTGATAACCCTGTTGTGAACAATGCCCATGTACAAACAATATGTAATGATAGCAAAGGCAATGTTTTCGTTTTGCAAAGCGATGGATTCTTATCTGGATATAATCCTGATGGCACTATAAACCCAAATTATGAAATTACAGGAGTAAATGGCATTGCGCTTGATAAATTTGACAATCTATGGTTTGCAGGTTCAGGTATCCTCTTTAAATACCCTTCATCCGGAAAGATAAAAGTAGTAAAATATATTAATTGCAATGCCACGATTTCAGGTTTATCAGTAGATAACTATGAAAACATATATCTTTTTTTTACAACGAATTATTTGTGCCCTACCCCTTACGGTAGGAATACCACTGAAAATGGGCGCCGCGGATATTTGGAGATAATGGATAGTGCAGGTAATATAAAATCGACCACGGCTGTCGTCACTCTCGGAGAGGATTATGAACTTAGCGTTTATAATTTTTCGGTTGATGGATCAGGTTCAGCTTATATTTGCTTAGGGCTAATAAACCCAGGCTGCGACCAGCCATATGATTATAGTAAAATAGGCAATGACAGTTCCTTAAGCGGTTCAGATTATTTGTATATTGCAAAAGTTAACCATCAGGGTTCCTTTTCATGGGCAAAAATGTTTAATAGCACTGAGATAGCAATTGACTCAATAGGACGCGTTTTTTATTCTAACAATGCAAGGGAGATGATCTATGCTGAAATTGATTCTATAATTGGTTTAGATTCTTCAGGTAATGCTATTAAAACACCGGCGTTCAAGGCTTCATATTTAAGTCATACGATT
>Ga0302280_1004035_pt1 | contig 10265 bp, 5 predicted proteins | sample III_Fen_E1_1_FD_198771 | JGI IMG/M metagenome (GOLD analysis project Ga0302280, IMG submission 198771) | Peat permafrost microbial communities from Stordalen Mire near Abisko, Sweden - III_Fen_E1_1 | ecosystem: Environmental > Terrestrial > Soil > Wetlands > Permafrost | place: Sweden: Abisko...
AGCATCGACTGCAGCATTACTAGTAGGAACACCACTGGTTTCAGGAACTAAAGTAGACTGAGTAACAGTCGCTGTAGATGGCATTGTAAGAGAGAGGATTGCAGCTGGAGTTTGTGCAGGAGCATTTACAGTAACCGTTGCTGTCGTTGAAGCTAATGGAGTACTAGGATTTGAAACATCAATAAGATTAATTGTTGCGGTGTATGATCCTGCTGTATTTGCTACTAAATATACTGGTGTTGTTACGGTTGCAAGATTGAATCCAGCGGCTGGACCCCATCCAGTTTTTGCAATGTTGTACCAAGTGCCAGTTGTATCTTCGGCAATCAATTGAACTCCACTGTTTAATCCAGTGACTTCTACTCTGACATTTGGATAGCTTACGCTACCTGCTGTTAGAGTTATTTGTATTGGAGTTCTGCTGCCAGGTGTAAACCCTGTGACTACACCATTCGCATCTTCTGTTGCTGCTGTTTCAGTTGTTACGGTTGATGGAACACCAGACAATGAAAGTGTTGGTGCTGCATCTGCGTGGGCTGCAGGGACAAGGCCTGAGAAACCCGAGGACATAGACCAAATTACCATTGCCACAGATAGGACAATGTAAATTGTTCTCTTAAAAAAATTAGTGTACTTATTCATATTTTTTCACTGCTTATTTAATTATTTAGTTGATTATTCCCAAAATTAAAACCCCTTAAAAAGGCATTCTTTTTAAGGGCTGTCGTTTTTGCTGATTGTTTTAACCGTTGCGTAATTATACAACATTTAAACTACTCTTTAATATAAGACCTCGATTAGCCGCAGTATAGTTTTTTATATCATAAAAGTCAAATATAGTCTTTCTCCGTATTCTCCACATGTTATCCCCTTTTCATCCATTTTTTTAAGCAATTAGGAACAATATTCAAATATTTAAATTAACATCATTATTAAACAAACATTTAACTCTAAATAATTTAATATATATTTAATATTTTTTCACTGCTAAATGATGTTGGTTTAATACATGCAAAATATTAAAAAGTATTCAGAAAGAATAGTAATATATAAAATGATAAAACTATAAATAATTATCATTGGAAGAATGTATACCCAACAGATCTAGCCAACAAGATTAATAAGTTCAAAATTGGACTTTACTACCCTCTTGCGGTACTGTCTGCCTTGATAAGAAATATTAAATATATCAAGGGTTTTTAAAGTCTGCCCAACTAAATTGAAAAATACCGTTAGAACGGATATAATTACATTAACAACTAAATATTGTGGCCTAAACCTATAGTAATATGGGCATGGCTAAATCCACACATATGCAAAGACGGTCACCTGTCTTGTCTTAGCCATATGTGTGGTCCCTAACCGAAAGGTTGGGTGGGGCAAGCGGGTGGCCTTTTTTGATACCCGCAGAAAAAATAATTACATGGATAATCAGCAAGGGAATAAGCCTGCGGTTCCTATGAAGGAGTGTCCTCAGTGCAAAGCTGAGATACCAGCTTCTGCCAAAAAATGTTCGCATTGTGGGTCGGAGCTAAGGGGTTGGCCGAGAAGACATCCGTTTATGGCATTTGTGCTAAGCGTCATCACTCTTTTTATAGTCATGTCAATCATCGGTTCCATTGGCAAAAGTGGAGAGACACAGCAAGGAAGTGCACCAACATCCAATGCAGTAGCACAACCAACTGCAATGACTGTAACAGTTACTAAACTTGCTTCGGATTACCAAGCTAACGAAGTATCCGCTGATGCAAAGTATAAAGGTCAATTATTGAATGTCACTGGAACAGTTAGTAGTATCAGCAAAGATTTCTTAGATGATCCATATGTTTTACTATCCAGTGGAAGTGATAACATAGTTAGCGATGTACAATGTTCTTTTAGCCAGAGTGACAACAGTAAGCTAGCCAGCCTGAGTAAGGGTCAACAAGTTACCTTGCAAGGCACAGATAACGGGATGACACTTAATACAGTTGAACTACAAAACTGCTTAATAATTACGCAGTAGATTTATATATTTTATTATTAAGAAGAACCGGCAAACAGCCGTGTTCTTCAGTTCCAAAGACAATTTATATATGGATAAAGTTTTAACTTATGTGTTACTAGATGGTGATCCATACGGCATAAAAATTATAAATGAGGGTCATAGTTCAGAAAAGATTTTTGTAATACCAAGGGCAAAATTAAAAAGTATTAAAGATCGTGATGAGGCAAATTTTCCTGCACTATATTTTTTATTTGGCGATGTTGAAGACGAAACAAAACCGGGCGTATACATTGGCGAAACCGAGAATTTTTATAAAAGATTAATAGATCATGAAAGTAAAAAGACTTTTTGGGAATGGGCAGTTGTTTTTGTTGGGGGTCTTGATAAAGCTGATGTCAGATATCTTGAAAATAAAGCGGTACAAGAAGCGGTTAAAATTGATAGGTATATTATAACTAATGAAAATTCCCGAAATGAAAATATGCTATCAGAATCCAAGAAAATTACAGCTGATGGCTATTTCTCTTATGCAAAATTTGTTATGGCAGTTTTAGGCTATAAATTGTTTGAGTCTGTGCCCAAAGATAATCATAAGACTGAAGATATCTATTGCATCAACAATAACGGTATTGAAGCCAAAGGTGCCTTATTAGATACAGGTGAATTTATAATATTTAAAGGGTCCACTGCTAGACTTATTGAAGTCCCATCTTTGACTGGCACTGGTAGTTCGAAATTGCGCCAATTAATGAGTCGAGAAGATGATGGTAGGTTAAAAAAGATAAGCGATGATGCTTATCAATTTACAGATGATGTTATATTCACCAGTCCAAGTCTTGCGGCTACTGTGGTTATTGGCAGATCTAGTAATGGCTGGATTTATTGGAAGGACGAACAAGGTAAGACGTTGGATGAAAATAAAAGAAAATAATATTACTCTTTTATATCCTTTAAATCATAAACCAAAGTTTCCATTAGTAGTTGAGCATTATTTCTGGATTCTTCATCCCCTCTGTTTCGTAAATCCATAATAAACTCCAGTTCCGTAAGAATCGCAGGATATTGTTTTTCTCGGAGTAACTTATCCCTATTTTCTCTTGTTAAACCAGGATACATTTGGATAAATTCTGTAAGAAGGTCTTTGGGTTGTTCATAAAATTCACCTGTTTCCATAAATATACTTTTTTAGGCAAAATTAACCAGATTATACAAATGCTTCCAGATCACATACATTGCATAGGTATCTTGTCCGCAATAAATCTTTAGATTTTTAGATATAATTTCGCTTTCGAGTTCAGAGGTACCGGGTGATATCATTTTCCACCAAGCATCTACGGCTTCCCCGCCTTGTTGAATCTCTAATGTTTTATAACTCAACTCTGGATCAATAATTGGTAACACTTTTTTAAGCGAAGCGCTACCGTGAAAACCGTCATGAATATAATATTGGTCTTGAAAGATATCCTTTAAATCATAAAGGGAATTATTCACTTGCTGCATAAAATCTGTATAATATGGCAAACGTTCACCTAACTCCCTATTTACACCCGCCTCATATGACTTATGCCAAGCGATAACAGAGCCGCCTTGAATATGCTGTTTTAATAATTTAGCTACATTTTCAGATGGATCAGTAAGGTCTGGATGCAGATATTCAATATGTTCCATTTCGCCGCCAGGAGTCCTTAATATATGTAGCGAGAATTGAAATGGTATGCGTTGATATGGCTTATACCCATTAAATACAGGTATAGCTGGACCAACCGCCTCATAATCTAGAAAATATAACGGGAATTTTAAAGCATCTAATTCTCTTTTGATTTCAGTTTTATCTATAACTGGTCTCTGTGTTTGATGGGCACTAACTTGATTTCTCTGTTTGTCAGAAAGTTCTAAATCATCAGGAACATCATTTAAATCAAATAATTCGCTTTCAACCAGTTTTTCTAATTTGGTTTTATGAATGCGAGAGATGTCGTGTACTGAATATTCTGGAACTTGTGGATTTGAATATGAGAATGTTGAACAGTGATTCCTACGGCTTTTATACAAACAATCGCATGATCCTGCTGGCTCTTTTTCGTTTAAGAGATATTCTTTAGCTACTGCCATCATATTTTCTACTTCAGGAAGTTTTTCTAATACTTTATCTGTAACATCTTCAGTGATAAATAATGATTTAATATCTAAATCCCCTACACGCACATAATCTTTATTAATATGGATTACATAAAAACGTCCCAATGGTAAATTGGCACGTTTTAATACAGAAACTTGGAAAGTAACATCAATAATATGGTCGCGTTCAGGTGAACCTTCTTTTAATCTATTAGTACCTTTAACTTCGTATAAATCCCAGCAGTTGTTTTGTTCATTAAAACTTAATACGTCGTTTCTTGCTAAAAAGCCATTCTCAATAAATGTCGCTTGGAATATTGCTGGTGTATGAGAACCAATCAATCGTACCGTATCACTACATGCATCTTCACCAGTGCTCACCACCTCTATACCATTAGGAAAGAGATTACGAGCACAAGATTCAACCTCATTGCCTTGCTCCATTATATGTTTATCAAATTCAGATATAACAAAACGGTCAGCTAATTCCGGCTTATGAAGTTTAAGCCAAGTATTCTTTGGGCAACAAAGGAAGTATTGAAATGTGGTTTTTGAAATATTCATATTTAAATCAGTTTGAACTTGTAGGCCATTATTAAATACTAATTAATTAGCATTTTTAACTTTATCGAATTAATTAGAAAGTATATGGTCTATTTCATTCATTATGTGAATGGTTTGTACTAAGACCACAATAATTTGTTGGTAATGGATAATTTCTGTATTTGAGAGAATTCGATTTCTTCTATCCTTCAGGTACTTTTGCGCCGGTTGGTAACCACCTATGTAAAATTGCCATGCTTCTTTAGGCACATCACCGAAGTATTGTACTTTATTAATATAAACATTCCCATTTTTATATTCCAATTTATCCACCTTATTATCTCCGGATTCAGGGTAGGTGGTTATACGCTCGGACAATTTAGGACTTTCGAGCAAATGCAATTTTCTTAAATCTTCGCCAAGTTTTACCAGTTCCCAAAATTGCTTTTTGTTTGACGGATAAGGAACACGAGGAAAATCAGATCTTAGAAATTCTTCAAATTTTTCACGATATGATGGCGAGTAGAGGTAGCTATATACATAGTCTAAAATATTCTCTGGTGTCAGACGTTGTTCACCATCTTTTGTGGCATATTCAGTCACGGGATAATACACTGCACCAATTGCGATAGCGATTTGCCTTGCAATAACAATATCAATATTAGATATCCTAGAAACGGGAATATTACCAACTTCGCCATACTTACTATCTCCTTCCACATATAGGTAAAGAGGTGCATTAAAAGCATTAGTTCCAGTAAGAGGAGAGAGAAATATCGCTTCCGAAATTGCTTTGGTCAAAAAAATATGAGTAAATGGTTTCCCCTTCGTCATTCTACTAAACAGTAGCCCTATATTATCCTTATTAAAATAATTTGACATCACCTTATCTCTTGTGCGCCAAACAAGATTTTTATCAAAGTAAGTATATTGTGTATCAAAGGGGCGATACGTTAGTTCAACAATTTTTGAAGGGTCACTTTTAATCCTTGCTTTATTATCTATAACCCATTTTGCATAGTTTTTTCCGAGGCCATATTTTTCTTTAAGTGTCGTCTCATTTATATCTCCTTCAACAAATTCCTGAACCCTTTTTTCAAGTACCGTTTTATCTTCATCAATAATAAAACTATCGCCCATAGTCACAATACCAGTGGTATTTTTGGGAAATAGTTCCACTAATGAAAATCCTTTGTTATATTCGACCTTACCATCGCCCTCAATATGCCAAACATCAACTTCTGTGGGCAACAAATTCCATTTGATTGTTAATATATCATTTTCATTAAGATAGGAATGTTTAATCTCACGCAGACCATAAATTTCAGCATGGTAGACTGAGGCTAATTTTTTATTTTTTGTGGTGAAGGCTTTTTTAATACCAAAAAAAATCGATACTCCAGTTTTGATATCAAAAACATTCTCATCTTTTGATCCATCCTCTGGTACAATTTCTTTTTTATTCGAGTTACCATGTAGATCAAGCACATAAATGGTATCAAAAGTATTTCTTAAATGCCAACGCATGCCACGAAAAGTTGGATTATCTATATACCCATGAGAGGTTATCATGCCTACCAGCCCCTCTTTATTCTTCTCAATTAAACTTTCAGCGAAACGAATAAATTTCACATAATCGTCGTCGAGCCAATTTTTTCTTTCTTTGAGCTTCTCTTTGCCTCCCGGTTCAACTTTATATAAGTTATTATCTGTATAATTCTTATTTTGAGATATACCAGAATATGGAGGATTTCCAAAAACTACCATAATGGGCAATTCATTTTTAACCTTACCAGCTTCTATTGATTCTTGGGTAATTGCTTGGCCAAATCCAAAATTAAATAAATCTTTCTGCTTAGTTTCTACTTTTTCCAAAGAGTTAGTTAAATATACGCCTATCCTGTCTTCGTCTATCTTCGCGCCAGTTTCTTTTAGAGTAGAAGAAATTTTTAAATGGGCTATAGTATATGGGGCCATCATCAACTCAAACCCATGCAGTCGTGGTAAAAGTTCTTCCTTAGCATAACTTGACCAACGACCTTCTTGTCCGGTAAAAGATTTTTTAATATTTAAAATGGTTTCATTCAAAAATGTACCAGTCCCAGTGGCTGGATCTAAAAGCTGAACCTTATGTACTTTAATTTTTATTTTTTTGCCTTGTATCTCTCGAGTAACATCTACCTTAGAGCTGTCAGCTAGACCTTGCAGATTAAAATCTTTTTTCAGTATTTCATCAAGAGATCTAACAATAAAATCCACTACTGATAAAGGAGTATAAAAAACACCCAACTTTAAACGTTCCTTTGGATCGTATTCTTTTAAGAAATCCTCATAAAAATGAATAATTGGGTCTCGACTTGGGTCTTTATCAATCTTGTAATAATTATGTACGATAGCCGATACATCCGTGTTGGTAAACTCCTCGCATAATTCATTAACTATAAGTTCCAAACGACTATCAAAAGAGGCTCCAGCTATATGGTCGAAAAATTGGCGTAAAAATGGATTAGAAACAGGCACTAAGTCGCGTGCTTCTTGTCGAGTAAAAGTATCCTGGGTCTTATCATAAAACCTCGCGACAAATAATCCGTAAACCAATGTCTGCGCGTACATATCAGCAAATTTTTCATAATCTAAATCTGTCAAAAGTAAATTTTTTATAGCTTTATAAACAGAAATTAGACCTTCATTTTTCTTCTCATCACCGGATTTAAGGAAAAGTTTAATATTATCTCGAATTCTTCTAGCTTTGCCGGCCATGACCTTGGCAAGTATTGTACCTGAAGTAATAGGTTCTCTGGCCTGTTTCAAAAAATCTGCCAGTGTGTCTTCCAATAACATAAAATTAGATTCGATTGGGATAATTTTATTTGCTTGAACTTTGGCTATAGTTATTGAATCGCAATAGGGTTGACCATTTCGATAGAAGCGAAATTCAAGGGAATTAGTGAGAATAAGATTGGAATACCCATAATATCTTTCTAGTTGATTAGTTTTGACAGTTTCGTCTAATGATTCAGTTATGTCTTTGGCTTCCGCATAGGCAACAATGACCGTTGTATTTTTTAAAAATACAAAATCTGGCGCGCCATGTTCACTTCGTTTAGGATCATTAACGACCCTCAGACCGCTTTCTTGTTCAAAAAAAGTTTTAAGTGCTGGGCGATAACCATGCTCACGTGCATGGCCAGTCTCAAACATTTTTATAACATCTATCAAATAATTTTTAATATGTTCGCTCTTCATATGATATAAACAATAATTGCCTTAATTTTACCACTTTTTAAGCATAGTAAATAGCTAATTTCGGTGCTTTCTAAAATCTTTTTAGGATCTGGATTTGCTACACCCACATGTGATTAGTTTAATAATTGATATTATTACCTTAATGTCGACTTACAATATGGGAATTTTGAACAACCATAAAATTTACCATATCTACCACGACGCAATAACATTGTAGCACCGCACCTTGGACAAATTTTATTTGTAACCTCAGTAGTACTCCCATTTACAGTTTTCTTTCTATCTCCAACACTATTTGATTTACAATATTTACAAAATCTACCGTATCCCGTAAGCAAAGCTGGATCTCTAAAATCTTGTTGCTCACGAATCTCCTTACATTTTGGACATTCTTTCATCTGCCCATTTTGCAAACCTTCTATAGTTTCATGAATACCATCTAAAAAATCATTGTTAGATCTTTTCCCTACTATAAGGTCTCCTATTCTTTCATTAAGAGTTCCGATAGGATCAACACCAACGTTAAAACGATTAATTCTTAAAAATTTATAACCATAACTCTCTAATACTTTTTGTCTATAAACATCATCCTCGCTATAATAATTTTCATAATTATATCCATTAATACCATCTTGATCTTTAAAGTGTTCTGAAAAACCATCATATTCTATGATAATTTTATGGTCTTTTAACTTCAAATCACGATAGATTAAGAGAAAATCTACTATATAATCTGGGTGGTTATATCTTGGATCAAGCTGTCTCAAATATTCACCGATTTTAAATTGTGGAATAAAATCTACGCTATTTTTATTTTCTTTCCAAAATTTAGTTTGATAAAACCAATTTAAAACTTCGGGTTCCATTTTTGACTTACTATCGACGTCGGATACATCTTTCTCTTTCTTGGCCTCTTCTAAAATAAAATAATAGTGTCTCAGTGCATCCCCGATTGAACCTGTATACTCAGACAGTGGTTTACTTAAAATGAAATGCATGCACTCCTTTGCACGACTAAATCCAACATTCAGCCTTTGAGCTTTAATCTTCCCATCTTCCTCAATGTCTACGCTATTTAGATCTTTTATAAACACACCCCAGAGTCTATCTTGTTGTGGGTTTGCTACCATTGAATAATAGATAATGTCACGTTCCTCACCTTGGCAAGTATCAAAAGTCATTATTTTGAGCTTAAATTTATCAAAATAATAATCTCGTTCAGGTAACTGATTAATTTTTTCATATATCAATTTCTGTTGATCGGTATGAGGTGTAATAATACCTATGGATTTTTCGGAGTTTTCGGCTTTCAATTTTTCCAACTCTGAAATAATGAATTCTATTTCAAGGATGTTTGTATTAGAATTTAATTCTATTTTTCCATCATGTTCTATATTCGTAAATTTAATAACATCGTCAATGGACTTACCTCTAATTTTCATAACCTGCAAGCTGTCTTGATAAAAATATTTATTTGAGTAAGATATTATTTCCTTGTAGCCTCGAAAGTGTTTAAGTAACTGGATATTATAATTACTTATAAATTCAAAGAATTCTAGAATTGAAGTTTTAATATTAAATTTATCCAATCTACTTAACTTTGCAGTATCGTCTGAAATATTATCTACAAAAACCCTTCTCAAATTATTAAGATACTCAGCATTTGTATCAGATTTAGCCTGCGCTGCTTTTATATTACTAAACTGTTTTTTATCTCCAAGAATCAAGACCTTTTTAGCTCTCATCAGCGCAGGAAAAGCCTGTGCAATGCTAACCTGAGAGGCTTCGTCAATTATAACTAAATCAAAGATACCAGGTTCTAATGGTATATATTCAGCATAGTCTCTTATACCAGCTAATATACAAGGAAAGGCCTCTTTAAGTTTCAAGAATTCATCTTTTGGAAAACGTTGTTTATTCTTAATAATATCTCTTAGGGTTTTGGCAGTAGCTTTATTATTATCGTAGAAATCTATTACCCTACCGTCCATTATATAAGCCATTTGAGTAGTCACCAGACTTTCAACATCCTTTTGTTGATTGAGATATTGAACATCTGGGACCTTAGAAAAATCGCTTCTAACTTTTTGTTTTAGTGTAATAAAACGCACCAAATTATTAAAACTTATTTCATCAATTTTAATTAGTTTATTGTCTATTAATGTAGGGAAGACAGACATTTTAATACCCAACTTTTTAAATGTTTTTGGATATTTTTCAATTAATACTGAAAGATAATCTATGTCGTTACTAAATTCAACCACATTATCCAGCGAACTCAATATACTGCCATCAAGTAAAATTTTATGGATGACATTTAGATAATCTATTTTATCTAGAAAGTTTTGATCAATTTCATATTTCAAACTTT
>Ga0302280_1004046_pt1 | contig 10248 bp, 9 predicted proteins | sample III_Fen_E1_1_FD_198771 | JGI IMG/M metagenome (GOLD analysis project Ga0302280, IMG submission 198771) | Peat permafrost microbial communities from Stordalen Mire near Abisko, Sweden - III_Fen_E1_1 | ecosystem: Environmental > Terrestrial > Soil > Wetlands > Permafrost | place: Sweden: Abisko...
TGTCACTAAGCCCTGCCCCTCAATGCCTGCCCGACAGCTTAGCGCCTACGGGGGTCTTATTTTTTCTAATGTCCTATTCAGCAATCAATTTGAATATATACATAGCAAGTAAACTATACATTAATCTTATATACCAAACATAATATCTGATACATTTAACTATTTCTTCTTTATCATTTTCCTTGCAATTTTCATTAAATATCCCTTTTAGTAATAATCTTAAATTAACTCTTTTGCCTCTAGGAATTATGCCTTTATCTCCTAGTTTAATTTGAATTAATGACATTTTTACCCACAAAAATATAAACACTATAAAACAGAATGCTGTATAAACTTTCAGAAGAATCATTATTTTTTCCTTTTAATTTTTTAACTAAACATTTTTCTACTTACTCTCGATAATATTTTTTGTTAGTTGAACTTGGTATGATTAGTACTCGGTTTATTATTTGCACTCTTTTTTTCCTTTTCCTTTTTTGCCTTTACATCATCTTTTTTTGCAGCCGTTTTAGCTGTCTTTTTTGTTCCTTTCTGATTGTTTTTATTGCTTTCTTTTGATGATGTTTTGTGAGTTGTCGAACTTTTACTACTGTTGTCAGCACTTTTTTTCATTGTTTCTGAATTCTTTTTCCCGAAATTCTCTTTATAAACGGCTTGAGCTTTCTCGTAAGCTTCGGTTAAAACATTAACTGGAATACCTGTTTCTTCAGCAATGTATTTAATCATCTCCATTGCTTTATTATGAGGAATTGTTCCCAATAAGAAAGAATAAGAAACATCAGCGTGAGCTTCAACTCCAGCACCACCTCCAATTCCTGAAGGGAAGCTGACTCCCATTTCAACACCTTTTGGTTTTCCTGATTTCTCTTGTTGGATTGAAGCTTTCAAATCAATCTCATTTCCTCCAATAGAACCTCCTACTTCTGCCCCCCATCCACCAACACTTTCCGAATTTGGAGCTGTCGGATATACAACAATAGATACACCTGCTCCTCCTCCTATGCCAGTTCCTACTCCTGCCGCTGGAGTAATAAAGAATGAAACCTGATGAGCATCAGCAATAATATCAACACTTGCCGCAATAGTAAAAAATGGTACAGTAACCCTTCCTCCAATTTGCACACCAGCGGCTTCTAATCCATCTAAATCTATTGCCATTAATGGAGTGTTACTTGCAAACTGGTAAGGAGTAAGCATTGGAAATTTACTTGTAAGTGGGTCAACCGATAAGAATTCTCTGCCTTTTGGAATATATTCTCTAGCCCCGTAATCTTGCATATCATTTATTTCTTTATCATCTCGTTTACCATTAAACGAGTTAGGGAATGTACCTTTTTTAAATGTACGTTCCGTCAATAAAGCACCAAAAGGCATGTAATCATTGGATGCGATAACATCAGGCCAAAATGCGTCAATGATTCCGTTATTATCGGCATCTATTGGTAATTTTCTATCTGTAAATATGGTTAAAACATTTCCAAGATGATTGCTACCCATGTAGTGTTTATTATCAAGTGTTCTTATAAAAATATTACTTATTGGCAATGTGCCTATCAGTTCTGTTTTTGTTACGTCAATCCCTAATTCACCCGTACCATAAATCTCTTTTTCAGTTTGTGCAAAACTCACAGTTGATGAACTGTCTATCATCTCATGTTTATAGGTACTCATAAGTTTTCCTTCCACATCTCTTACGTAATACTCCGTGTATAGCCAATTACTATTGGAAGTATAAACATGTTTAGCTATACGATTTTTCAAAATATCGTAATCAAACTTTAAATTATATTTACTACTTCCTGATACACGGGCAATAGAATCTATTTTCCCATACAATGTCCAAGTAATTAAAGCTATACTATCCTGTTTATCAGATTTACGTTCGCCTATTTCAGTATAGCTATAATTATTATAAACATTAATGCTATCAGCATTATTAGTGTATGCAATTTGATTTAATAAATCGTTTCCACTTGTAATAGTTGCAGAATCTGTAATAGCATACGTTCTGTTTCTGAACTTTTTGCCGTTCACCATTTGATGGTGATAAATTTGATTATCTATGGTTTGCCCTGTCTGGTTGTTAGCCATTGCTGTTAACAAACTTCCATTAGCATCATAGCTGAATTTATTATGGTACATACCATTGTATGTTAAACCGCTACTCCATGTGTTAGTTGTTGTATTTAGGTTTTGCCATGCTTTCATTTCTACGATACGGTTTAACTGGTCGTATTTGTAAGCTGTACCTTGCGGTAATGGGCTAAATACCACAGAATCTGATTTAGGCAAAGTAGGAGGTACAATGGTAGTAACCATTGATGTAATGTTTGCATTGAATAAGTCATTACGCGAGTTATTCAAATCGCTTCCTGCAATGATACTTTCAAAACGGTTGGTGGCGGTATTCCATTTTAAACCATCAATGGCTTTGTAGTCGTTGGTATGATAATTCAACGTATAACCAAAGGCATCTTTCGCAAAAATGCTGTTAATACTTCCAATAGCACCATCCTTTCCAATATCTCTAAGTGTATCTAACGTATTTGAATTTACCCCTTTAATCCAGCCTTGTAGCGTGTAGGCGTAATCTTGTCCCTGTACTTTATTATCTCCGATTTCGGTACGTGCCAGTGGGCCATGTGCATAATAAAAATATTTTGCGTCATTTTCCCACAGCGGGCTATTGGCAACGGTATTGATATTAATCAAAGCATGTGCCTGCGGATAGTTGCTGGTATAAACTGCAATGATTCTATTGTCGGCATCATATTCATAAAAGTGGTAAAAAGCATCAGGTTGTCCATCTTGGTAACTTACGAGGTTAACATTGCCCGAAATAAGGTCAAAATCGTAAATTATTTTTTTAAAGCGTTGAGGCTGTAATGCAGTACTGATAAGGGAAAGCTGTTGGTTGTCCTGCAAGAGTGTGTCTACGTTGCCGTGAATGTCGTAATGATAATGTCCTGCACAGGTTTTTGCTACCATTGACAGGGCTTCGCGTGCTTCTTGTATAAAAGTCGGAATTACTTTCATGGGTAGTAAATGTATAAATTTTCTCTTTCAACTCAAACACTTTTTTTCTTTCAACTGAAAAGTTTTTCAATTGAAAAAAAAGTTCAATTATAACCGTTTGTTGTTGTTGTGCTGTTCAATTGTGAAAAAGTTTTTTTCTTCTTTCTTTCAACAAAAAACTTTTACACAAATGAATAGCATTAATTAAAATACCATGCTGCCGCAGGCGTGCGCCTTGACTGACCGGAGGGAGTAGCGCACTAATTCCGGCAAGTGTTACGTGTGCCAGGTTTATATGCCTTCGGGTGGGGAGTGTTTAAATTTGCGCAGCCAAACACTGTGTGTAAGCGGCTATGAAGCAGGCACACGTAACTTTTGCCGACCGCTTTTTTTTCGGCAGGGCAAGCGGATAAAATAAAATGGTGCGCCTTCAGGCAGGCGTTTTATTTTATTGGCTTGTCCCTGAAGGGTCGGCGTGTGTGGGCGTGCAGTGGGCGTGTGGCTATTTTACATAATGTCACTATAAGACTTTTTCTGTTTTATAGTGCCACATTATGTAACTTAGCTTGGGGTTGTTTTTTTTGGCGGGTCTTTTTGTTAAAGCGTTGTGCAGCTCTTTACTTTTTTCAATTGACCTTAAAAGATAAATTATTTTCAGTTGAAAAAATAAAGTGCTGCTGTGCGTGGGTACAAAAAGCATGACGAAAAAAACAACAGAAGGGAAGGAAGCGGAACAAGCTGCAAAAATGTGCGGGCAATCTGCTTTTGCTGCTTGTGGGGCTGTGTGAACGTTCTTTTCAACGCAAGGGATGGTATTTATTTATCATGTGTTGTAATTCTTCGGTGTCGCTTTGTTTATATTTTTCGGTAGTGTCTGGGCTTTTGTGTCCTACATATACCTGTACTATCCGTATGTCTTTTCCTTGTTTTAATAAGTTGGTAATGACGCTTTGCCGTATGGTTTTTGGATTTATATTTCTGCCCGGGAACTGTTTTTTGTATGTGCCTGTTAAATAATTTATGCCTTCTCCGTTCTCTTCACTGCCCTGCCAGGTTAACAATAGACCCCTCTCCATCTCTCCCCCCAGGGGAGAGGGTTTTCTTCGTAGTAAGAGTTTGGGGTGTACTTCATGGATGTATTTATGTAAGAGCATGATCTGGTTAGTTTGTAGTCCTATGGTTCTGCTGTTGGTATAGGTGGTACCTTTTACATGGACGGTGCCTTTTATTAAATCAATATCGTTTAGTGTAAGTTGTATGAGTTCGCCTGTGCTTAAGCCCTGGTAAATCAATAAGCTAATCAATACTTTGTTTCTTACTTCCATTATCTTATAGCGTTCCGTTCTGTTCAATAATGTTTCTAATTCTGCGGGTGTAAATAAATCCTGTAGTTGTATGCTTTTATTTTTTTTGTCTTTTAATACCATGTAACGGCAAGGGTGGTCGTTTCTTTTTCCGGTGTGCAGCAAGTAATGATAATATTGTTTGATGGCTTGTAATGCGCCTTGTAGTTTACTTATCCCGCATTGTTGTTTCCGTAATGTTCCCATGTAATTCATCACCTCTGTATAGCTTGCCGTTTCTGCGTTTGGAACGGTTACCAAATAATTATCCAGTTGCCGTGTGTAATAATTAACGGTGCTACGGCGGCAGTGCTTTTGTAAGTAAGTTTGAAAGTCCAAAGTTTGAAAATTAAAAGTTTATCGTCAATTGTTTTTTTGTTACTCGTGTATATATCTGTGTTGTTTCTAAAAATTCATGTCCTAAAAAATCCCGTATGTATTCTACCGTTAAGCCATTTTCTAATAAATGACTGGCGATGCTGTGACGCAAGGAGTGTAAGCCTATGCCTTTTGTTTTTAATTCTTCGTTGTTAGTTAATTGCAGGAGTTCTTTTATTCTTTGGTAACAGCGTTCGCCTTTCATTCTGCCGCCTCTTTTGTTTATCATAAATGCTACTTCGCCCCATTCTTTTGCAGTGGATAATAACATACCGCGCTCGTGTACATAATAGTTTTGTAAATCCTGTGTAATGGTTTTACTCATGGGGATCACTCTTCTTTTTTTGCCTTTACCTTCCCGTACGTATAACAGTTGTTTTGTAAAATGGATATCGCGTATATCCAATTGTTCGGCTTCTGTCCGGCGTAATCCGCAACCGTAAAAAATGCCTAACAGTGCTTTGTCTTTTAATGTTTGGCAGGCTTCATACAGTTGTTTTATTTCGTCTTGGGTGAGTATTTCTTTTTGGTTGGGTGCGCTTGTCTGAAAAACCAAACCGCTGACAGGGTTAATGGTTATTGCTCCTGAAAGTTGCTGCCAGTGAAAGAATAAACGAATGGCATAGATGTGTGCTTTTATACTGCTGCTGCTTAATGTTCCGCCACGCCTGATATTGGGGCGTTCCTGTAAATAAATAAAATGCTCTTGTAAACGTTGGGGAGTAATGTTTTGTATGTCCTCTATCTTTTTCTTTTTCAATTGAAAAAAAAACTCTGCTACATGGTTGGGTAGCCCGGCAATGCTTCTTTTACTGTAGCCTAATGTGTGAAGGTAGTTGGTGAATAAGTTGATAGTTGTAAAGTCCAAAGTCCAAAGTTTAATGAGTGAGTACCCCCCTTGTGCATTTTTCTGTTTTTGGTGAACGCTACCTATTTTTTCAATGTTTACAGGTGTTGTAGTGTTCACTTAGTGTTCATTTTCCGTTCACTCGTTTGTTTTTTCGGTGGGTAAGCTGTCGATTTGTCTTTGTAAAAAGGTTTTTACGTCTTCTCTCATCTTTCTGTAATTATCAAAATGTATTATCCTGTACTTATTGCCTTTATTGATGTGGGAGCTTGTTTGCTGTACGTATTCCAAATGAACCAATTCATTTATATAATAACTTAATGCTGTTTTTTTGATGTGCAGGGCTTCGCGTATTTCACGTTGGGTAAATTCATAGTTAGTAGATGCTTGCTTTTGTATGTGCTCTTTTAAGCGTTCAAAGAATTGTCTTAAACTGCCGTCCAGTTCATCCATCTTTAACATGATGCACTCAAATAATAAATCTTTGGCTATCTGGCAATCCTGCTTTGTTGCTATTAATTTTCCGTATGTATTTTTTTTACGTTGGTATTGATGCAACACGGTTATCATATCTATGAAGTAGAGATATAAACGGTATAATCTCCGTTCATCGGTAATGCCTTCAGGGAGTTTTAATTTTGTTGCATGGGGGTTATGCACCTGATAGGGTTGCAGGATGCGTACATAGTTTTGTAGTTGTCGGATGTTATTTTTTTGTTCTTGTTTATTGATTAATCCGGCTGCTTCTTTGGCTTGGTAATCGTTTATTTTTTTTGTTTGTGCTTTACTTTCATCAATGGCAATCAGAAACAAACGGCTCATGTTATCGGCATAGATTGCGCCTTTGGTGGTACAGGCAATACTTGTAATCGGTCCATACACTACTAATTCTTTTATACCGATGTTTCCTTTTTCATCTTTATAACTTACTCCGCTTATCAGTTCTCCGTTACTTACTAATTCACGCCAGGCATATTCTGCTTCTTCGCCCAACCCGTCTACATCTTCAAAACATATCAGTTTATTTTTAAAGTAATATTTGGGTACGTTGTACAGCATCTTTTCGCTGCAACGGCTGTATATTTTTTTGCTTTCATCGGGCATTATTCTAAATATGCCTTTTAATAAATTTGTTTTCCCGCTTCCTGAACTGCCTTGTATCAATGCATTCAGTGGGTTCTCCTGTATGTGGCTTACGCCGATGATAAATAAGAATATCTTATTTTCTTCTTCGCCGATAATTCCGGTTTGTGTTAACTTTTCCTGTATGGTGTGTATTAAATTTTTATCATTGGCTATTTGCATGGCTTCGGTTCTTTCATTGGTGTTCATGCTGTATTGTTCCGACTCGCCCCCATCCCCTAAAGGGGATACCTCCATTTCTTTTTCTCTATGCTCGTCTAATTGTTCGGTCAATAATTCTATTTCCATTTGTAATTGTAAATTGTTAATCTGTAATTGTTCGCTTGCTTCTACTATCATTTTTTCTACTTGTTTGTTATCGTACAAATCAACCTTAAACCTTCTCTTATTAATACTTTCATTGAGTTGTTTGTTTACTATTTCAATAGTTACAGTTAACTTGTTCATTATTTTATCTACTCCGCCTTTGATGTAATAAAGGGCTGTTTGGGTTGTAAATACAAGCTTGTAAGGATTTTTACAGTCCAACGTTGGAAAGTTTAATGTTGGAGCGTTTAAGTTGTTTACTGCTGTGGGTGTTGGTTTTGTTGGTTGTTTAGGGATTTGTAATGTTTGTTGTTCTTCTTCTTTTTTCAGTTGAAAAAGAAAAGTTCTTTCATTTAATAAGTGTATAAATACTTCTTCGTTATGCGCTACAAGGGTTTCGTTTACATCGTTGCAGGGTAAGTTTAATTTGCCAAACCTCACCCCGTCCCTCTCCACAGGAGAGGGGGAACGGTCTGTATTAAGCAGTTGGTTTAGTTCCTGGGCGTATTTTTCTACTGCTGCGTTGCCTGCTTTATCGTTATCAAAGGCAAATACTATTTCTTTTAAGTGTTTTAATTCGCTGATAGCGGCTTTCATTTCTTCGTTGAGCCTGTTAGTGCCGTAGCAAGCTAATAGTGACCAAGTATCAGTAATCAGGGAGATTTGTTGTAAACTGGCCGTGTCAATGATACTTTCTGCTATGATTAATTTTTGTGTGTCCGGGTGCGGATAAGTAGGATATAATCCGCTGCTCTCTTTTAAATAAAAATGTTTAGCCTGCCCTGAGCCTGTCGAAGGGCTGTTGTTATAAATGCTTCTGCCGTACAATCCTGTTACTTCGTTGTTTTTATTTCTCAATGCGAACACAACACAGTGCTTTAAACCTTCTATGGTTGTTACGTTGTAGCCTACTTCTAACCCCTCTCCGGCTCTCCCCACAGGGGAGAGAGAATGTACTACTTTTAAACATCGTGATTGTAAATATGCTTTTGCTGGTTGACTTTTGCCAAGATTGGTTTGTAATTGTTTGAAGATTTCTGTTAGGTTCTTTTCTTTTACTGGTGCTGCTTGCATTGGTTTTAGTGGGCTTATCGTTTGTATGTTGATTAAACTTTCTGCTTTTTTTAGTGCTTCATGTTTTGATACTTTTTCTTTGTGCATGATAAAATCTATACTGTCGATGGCTTTGCCGTGTAATTGGCAGTTACTGCTGAAACAAAAAACGGTATTGGTTTTCGGGTACACTTGCATACTCGGGGTTTTATCCTCGTGGAAGGGACAGCACAAACGGTGGTTCTTGTCCGGGTTTAAATTACACTGAGCCAGTACGGTGAGGATGGATAGGTTTTGTTTGATGTCGTGGATTTCCATTTGTTTTAGTGTTGAAAAATATTTTATTCTGACTTATCGGTCACAAAACTAAACTATCAATCTTACATATACAAACATTATCTATCTTGTTTAAGACTTTTTATTCACATATATTTGCATAAACAATGCTTTATAAGGCATTTTAAATACTTATCATTATGGAACTTGGAGATAATATGATGCTCTTACGAAAGAAAAAAAATCTTTCGCAAGCTGATTTAGGTAAACTAATTGGTACTTCGGGAGATGTAATCGGAAGATATGAAAGAGGCGACATCAAACCTTCTATTGATGTGGTTACTAATATTGCCGCGGCTCTTGACGTTTCCATCGATTATTTGGTTGGCAAAACTAAAATTGTGATGGATAAAGAAACTGTTGACCGCCTCGAGGACATTTCTAAACTACCTGAAGAAAAGAAAAATTATGTTTTTGGGCTCATTGATATGGCCCTGAGAGATTTTAAAGCTAAACGTGTGTATGCACACAAATAAAATTAATATCATGTCTACTACTGCTCATTTAAACATACCCCTCTCCTTTAACCAAGTGATTGAACTGGTGAAGCAATTGCCTAAAACGCAACAGAAAAAAATTGTGGCACTCATTCAGCAACAAGATGAGTTTGAGTTGTCGGATAAACAATTACAACTGCTCGATAAAAGAAGCAAAACCCCGTTGGAGAAATTTATTACCGCGGACAGCTCACTTAAAGCTTTAAAGAAAAAACATGACCTATAAGGTAATTGTGGAACCTGCGGCTCAGGACGATATCGATATGGCTTTTGAGTATTACGGTAAACTCACAGATGATGATACCCTGATAATGAACCTGTACAAGGATATTGAACTGGCTTACCATGCCCTGAAGATTAACCCGTTTTATCAAATACGTGTTAAAAATTACAGAGGACTCCCTCTGAAAAAATTCCCGTACATCCTCTTTTTTGAAGTACTTGAAAAACAAAAAATTGTGAAAATTCTTGCCCTCTTCAACACCCCGCAACACCCGGATAAATATCCCTGAATCATACGATGGTTTTCCATTGACGGATAACTGGTATAATGTCTAAAATGCTTTCTTGCCCTGCGTAATAACTTGCACTTGAATAGATATAGTCTTCCGCATTTTTTACTATGCCGGCTCTTACCGGATTGTTGTGTATATACTCTAATTTTTGTTGTATGAATTCATTGCCATATAATTCCAATGCATGATTTTCATGAGTCCAAACCTGATAGTCTCCTTTTTTATTCTGCCGTTTTGCTGCATGGCCAAACAATCGTAGCATCCACTCTTTTCGGCTTTCCGGATTATTTGTCATTTCTTCAATTATTTGTTTGCTGGTATACTTTTTAAAATCCCGTAGTACGCCGCTTAAGTCACTTGTAGTGCTCCTGACGATAATATGAATATGATTGCTCATGATTACGTAACCAAATAGTTCTAAACCTTTATGCTTAGAACAATATTTTAGACTTTTTATAATGATATCTCTGTATGTTTTTCGTGAAAATAAATCTATCCAGTAAACGATTTGAATGGTTAGATAATGTGCCGCTTCTTGATTCTTTATTTGGTAGCCGGTGGGCATAATATTGATTTTTCAACAAATCTAATTATCTGTAGGCAGCATTGCAAATGCTGCTGTGTTCCGAGCGGCAATACAATTGACCGCTCAGCCGCTCCGTAGTTTTATTTATTGTTTAATGATGAACATGCCGCTTAGCGGGGGTGAAACGGCGGAAGAAGTTTCGTTTTAAATTACACCCCAAAATCCTCCCGTTTTTATTGCCTTAAAACTTGCAGGCTTTTATCATCATAAAACTACGTTTTTATTTTTT
>Ga0302280_1004047_pt1 | contig 10248 bp, 5 predicted proteins | sample III_Fen_E1_1_FD_198771 | JGI IMG/M metagenome (GOLD analysis project Ga0302280, IMG submission 198771) | Peat permafrost microbial communities from Stordalen Mire near Abisko, Sweden - III_Fen_E1_1 | ecosystem: Environmental > Terrestrial > Soil > Wetlands > Permafrost | place: Sweden: Abisko...
AGAAAACCCGCTATTCCAAACATCCACCGTTGGACCCGCTGAGAAAGATTCAACGTTTTTTTTCGAAACGCCCAAAGATCCAATACTAGATAAATCGGTAAAAGACATAATCCTGTCAATTTCGAAGTCATCGCCAAGCCGGTTGCGAAGCCTGTTAAAAAATCTAATTTCCCGGATTTTTTCTCTTGCCCCTTCAAAAAAAAGTAAAAACTCCCCACACAGAAAAAAGTGAACGGTGCGTCCGATTTTGCGACCGTGGAAAACGCCAACAAATTGGGTTCAAAAGCCCAAAGCAAAAGAGCCAAAACCAAAACAACCCAGCTTTCGCCGCAAACAAAAAGGTAAATGAAGAAACCTGTTCCCAGAGAAAAAAACAAGGTCACTACTCTCGGTAAAATTAAAATCCAATCTAACTTATCAAGATTGGCGACATAATAAAAAAAGTATGCTCGATTTTCATTATCACTCCAAACATGGGGGAAAGTTTTCAAATGCATGGATAGAAGAGGAAAAGCATTGAGCGCATCCGCCAGAGGCGGATTGTTATGGAGTGAAACCACATCGCCATTCAACCAATAATAATATCCAGAGGTTGTTTCCCAAGCCTCATCCGTAATAGCGGAGTCCATCCATATTCGAGGAATGACTTGGATTGAAAAAAGAACAGCCGCGATTAGAAACCAAACGATTCGTTGTTTTTTGTTAAAAAAGCAGGGCGGCCAACAGAACAAGGCATCGACGATTTTTCTCAAAAACATCTCCGCGGTCTTAAACAAGAACCATATATCCTGATTTTTTAAACCAATTTTTCGATTATAACACCGGTTTAAAACAAAAAAACGAGGAGCGATTTCTCACCCCTCGTTTAAACAGCTTTTACACTTTTTAACGCTTACTTTTTGTCTTTATCGACCGGTTCGTACTCCGCGTCTACCGGAGCTTCCTTGCCGTCGCCTTCGGCTTTGGCCGCGCCTTCAGAACCGGGTTCCGCGCCAGCGGCGTTCTTTTCCGCCGAGGCCTTGTACATAGCCTCTCCCAGTTTCATGGAGGCTTCGCCCAACTCGTCCGAAGCTTTCTTGAGAAGATCTGAATCGTCGCCAGTAAGAGCCTTTTTCAACTCTTCGAGCTTCTCTTCGATTTTTTTCTTCGTATCCGCATCAACTTTGTCTCCGTATTCTTTCAAAGCCTTTTCGGTGGAGTAAACCAAAGTATCGGCGTGATTCTTGGTTTCAATCTTTTCTTTCTTCTTTTTGTCTTCTTCCGCGTGAAGTTCGGCGTCTCTTTGCATCTTCTTGATCTCGTCTTCCGACAAGCCGGAGGAAGGTGTAATTTGAATCGCCTGTTCTTTGCCCGTACCTAAATCTTTGGCGCTGACGTGAAGGATACCGTTCGCGTCGATGTTAAACGTCACCTCAATTTGAGGCACGCCGCGCGGGGCCGGCGGAATACCGACCAGGTCAAACTTGCCCAGAGTACGGTTATCCGATGACATTTCTCTTTCACCCTGAAGCACATGAATGGAGACCGCCGGCTGGCTGTCCGAAGCCGTGGAAAAAGTCTGGCTCTTTTTGGCCGGAATGGTTGTGTTGCGTTCGATAACTTTGGTCATCACGCCGCCCATGGTTTCAACGCCCAGGGACAGGGGAGTTACGTCCAGAAGAAGAACGTCTTTCACTTCTCCTTTTAAAACACCGCCCTGAACCGCCGCGCCGATGGCGACCACTTCATCCGGATTCACGCCTTTATGCGGTTCCTTTTTGAAAAAGTCTTTCACGGCTTTTTGTACTAGCGGCATACGGGTCATCCCGCCTACTAGCACGACTTCTTGAATGTCCTCTACCGATAGCCCTGCGTCTTTCAGAGCCTTACGGCAGGGTTCCATGGTCTTATCCACCATATCGATAACCAATTGTTCCAGTTTAGCGCGGGTCAATTTGACATTCAGATGTTTAGGACCCGAAGCGTCGGCCGTAATGAAGGGCAGATTAATATCCGTTTCGTTCGAGGACGACAATTCGATCTTGGCTTTTTCAGCCGCTTCTTTTAAACGCTGAAGCGCCATGCGGTCGTTCTTTAAATCCACACCCGTTTCTTTTTTAAACTCATCAATTAACCATTGGATAATGCGCTGATCAAAGTCGTCTCCGCCCAAGTGGGTATCCCCATTGGTGGATTTCACTTCGAACACGCCGTCGCCTAACTCCAACACCGAGACATCAAAGGTTCCGCCGCCCAAGTCATAAACCGCGATCTTTTCATTCTTTTGTTTTTTATCCAAACCGTAGGCCAAAGCCGCCGCGGTTGGTTCGTTAATAATGCGAAGCACATCCAAACCCGCGATTTTACCCGCGTCTTTGGTCGCCTGACGCTGTGCATCGTTAAAGTACGCCGGAACGGTGATAACCGCTTCCGTAATAGTGGTTCCCAAATAAGCTTCCGCGTCCGCCTTGAGCTTTTGCAAAATCATGGCTGAAACTTCCGGAGGAGAAAATTCTTTATCGTCAATCTTCACCCGAACATCGCCGTTGGAGGCTTCTTTGAGGTTATAAGGGACAAGTTTCTTGTCCGTTTCCACTTCAGTATCATGGAGCTTGCGGCCCATAAAACGTTTGATCGAAAACACCGTATTCGTCGGGTTCGTAATAGCCTGGTTCTTCGCCACCCGGCCTACTAAACGTTCTCCCGATTTGGTAAAACCCACCACTGAGGGCGTAGTCCGCGCGCCTTCGGAATTGGCGATAACGACGGGCTCCCCGCCTTCCATAATCGCCATACAGGAATTAGTCGTTCCTAAGTCGATACCTAAAACTTTATTCGTTGCCATATCAATTCTCCTTCAATCTCTTTATGAATTCTTCGCGATTTTTACCATCGCCGGCCGTAAAACACGGTCATGCAGCAAGTAACCGCTTTGCAGCTCGTCCAGAACGGTTCCGTCGGGGAACTCGCTCGTCTCTTCTTGAAACATCACTTCATGCATGCGGGGATCAAACTTCTCGCCTTTAGCCTTAATTTTCGTCACATTATATTTGGCCAGAATCGAGTTGAACTGCTTGAGGGTTAAATCCACGCCCTGTTTCAGGCTTAAAAGACCCTTATCGTTATCGCCTGCCGGAAGAGCCGCCAGGGCTCTTTCCAGATTGTCCGCCACCACCAAAATCTCTTGCAGAAGACCAACCTGTGAGAATTTAAGATGGTCTTCCTTGTCCTTCAAGGCCCGCTTTTTATAGTTCTCAAAATCCGCGGTCATCCAAAGCAGTTTTTCTTTGACCTCATCATGCTTTTTTTGCCATTCTTCGGCCGCCGCTACCGCAGGAACCGCGTTTTCCAAGGGAGTTTCGGGATTTTGTCCCTGATTATCCATTTGATTGATGACTTGTTCGCCCATTCTGAAATACTCCTCTGTAGTCAAAACAACTTAAAACGGGTACTTTCCAGCTCCCCGGAGCAGACATAATAGGTAGGCCGTTTGGAAAGTCAACGTGTGGCCTGCCGCAAAAAACCCCGAAAATACTTATACCATTAGGGTTTCTAAAATTCCGTTCAGAACAAAATAGCCTTTGGAGGTCACCCGATAACGCCCCTGCGACAAAGATATAAAACCTTCTTTTTCAAAGCGGTTAAACCGCTCCTTATAGGAAGATCCTCCTTGAGAGCGGACATAGGATTCTAATTCGCTCTCCAAAACGCCTTCCTGGGTCCGAAACTGAAGCATAATCCTTTCCCAGGCGCGAACCGACTGGGACAAAACTTCTTTTTCCAATAAACCCTTCCGCCCTTGAGAAGCTTGGTTTATATAAACCATTAAATCGTCCCCATGACCATGACGCACGTCACCTACCGTACCCACCGCCGAAAGGCCAAAACCCCAGTAATCCTCACCCCGCCAGATGTTCCAGTTATGGCGGCAGGCAAAACCAGACTTGGAAAAATTGGAAACTTCATATTGCTCATAACCCTGGGTGGTTAAGGATTTTTGCGCCCAGGCATATTCATCCGCCACTTGGTCTTCATCAGGAAGTTCCAACCCCTCCTCGACCTGCTTGGCCAGGGGAGTGCCTTCTTCAATTTGCAAAGCATAAAGCGAAATATGTTCCGGATTGAGTTCTTGGACTTTTTCTACTGATTCCTGAAACTGGGAAAGACTTTGGCCCGCAAGTCCGAACATCAGGTCCAAGTTGATATTGATGAATCCAGCTAAGCGGGCATCGTTAAAAGCCTTTTCAACGATCGACCAATCATGACCTCGGCCCAATTTTTTTAGAATTTCCGCCTGAAAAGCCTGCGCGCCAAAACTCAGCCGGTTGACGCCTAACGCGCGGTAACTGCGAAGACGTTGTTCATCCACCGTTTCAGGATTAGCTTCCATTGAGATTTCAATATCAAAAGAGAACCCGGCCTTTTGGCGGAGAGCTTCCAAAATGGCTCGAAGTTTTTCAGGAGGCAAGAGGGACGGCGTGCCGCCGCCGAAATAAATCGTTTGAAGCGGGCCCTTCAGATCGGAAGATGTTATTTCAACGCAAAGCGCGTCCACGTAACGGGAAATTTTATTTTCCTGGCCCGCGAAGGACGTAAAGTCGCAATAACTGCAAATAGACGTGCAAAAAGGTATGTGAAGATACGCGTTCAAACAAAAACTCCAAAACTATTTTCAATAGTTACTTCATCGTGAAAAATGGTGTTATTGCACCAGGTGAAACATACGGCTGAAGTCGGGATGAAAATTATTACTGTGCCAGTAAATAACCCAGGCTTTGCCTTTAATTAATTTCTCATCCAACTGACCCCAGTAGCGGGAATCGTAGCTGTTATCGCGGTTATCACCCATCATGAAATAATGACCCGCTTCCACCGTAACGGGTCCAAAATTATCACGGTTCCCGCCTAAATAATCGCCCCGGGGCAAAATTTCGGGCGCGCTATGAATCGCGTAGGGCTCGTCTTGCTTCGCGCCGTTGACATAAAGAACCTTATTTTTTTCTTCTATAACATCTCCCGGCAAACCAATAAGACGTTTGATGTAATCCTTGGTGTGATCCAATGGAAACACAAAGACCACAATGTCATGCCTCTGTGGTTTTTTAAATTCAAGGAACCGGTCCGTGGCGTTGAGCAAAGAATAACCATATTCATACTTTTTCACCAAAATATAGTCGCCGATCTCCAAAGTATCTTCCATGGAACCGGAGGGAATGGTAAAGGGTTGAACCAAAACAGCTTTGAGGGACAAAGCCACCACCATGGCCACCCAGAGCGAGTCGAGTGTTTCGATAATTCCCGCGTTGGCCGGGTCTTTTCGAACCTCGGGAAAAACCCATTTGAGAATAATTTCAACGACGGTCAACAGGGCTGCGGCGATATATAAATATTGATTCAAATTTTCCATTTAAAGCTCCTTGAACTTTCTAAGAATTAAGACGTTAACAGATTGTTGAAAAAGCTCAAAATTAGGAACTTTTTCATATTTTCGTTCAAACCCATGGCTGTCGACAGGACGCTGAAAAATACTTCTCAGCAATCCTGTTAATCCTCTACCTTTAGGACTGCCATAAAAGCTTCCTGGGGAATTTCGACAGACCCGATATTTTTCATGCGCTTTTTACCTTCTTTTTGCTTATCCAGCAACTTGCGCTTACGGCTGATGTCGCCGCCGTAGCACTTGGCTAAGACGTCCTTGCGTCTGGCGCGGACTGTTTCACGAGCGATCACCTTGCCTCCGATGGCCGCCTGAATAGGCACCTCAAACATTTGAGTGGGAATAATTTCTTTGAGTTTTTCGGCGATGCCCCGCCCGCGATTTTCGGCTTTGTCGCGGTGAACCATGAAAGAAAGCGCGTCTACCACTTCGTTATTCAGAAGAATATCGACTTTCACAATATGCCCCGCTTGATAACCCATCGGTTCATAATCCAGTGAGGCGTATCCTTTGGTGGCGCTTTTAAGTTTGTCAAAAAAGTCCATAACCACTTCGGCCAAAGGCAGTTCATAACTAATTACCGCGCGGGTCGTATCAATGAAACTGGTGTTCTTGTGAATCCCGCGTTTTTCCTGACAAAGGGTCATGACCACACCGATAAAATCCGCCGGCACGATAATTTTGGCGGCGATATAAGGTTCATAAATGGCGTCAATGAGAGTCGGGTCCGGCAGCTTGGAAGGATTGTCAATCACCAGCTCTTCGCCGTTCGTTTGCTTGATCTTATAAATAACACTGGGAGCTGTGGCGATTAAATTAAGGTCATATTCCCGTTCCAAACGTTCCTGGACAATTTCCATATGAAGCAATCCTAAAAAACCGCAGCGAAAACCAAACGAGAGGGCGAGTGAAGTTTCCGGCTCGTAAGAAAGGGCCGCGTCGGATAATTTGAGTTTCGATAAAGCTTCCTTAAGTTTCGCGTAATCATCCGTACTGACGGGGTAAAGACCGCAAAAAACCATGGGAAGCACATCTTTAAACCCCGGCAGAGCTTCCGCCGTCGGATTGGTTTCATCTGTAATCGTGTCGCCAACCTTGGCGTCCCGGACTTCTTTAATATTAGCGGCGATATAACCGACCTCTCCCGCAGAGAGCCGATCGGATTTTTCCATTTTCGGTTTGAAAACGCCGATTTCCTCAACCTCAAATACTTTGTTGGTTACCATAAACTTCATCTTGGTCCCTTTTTTAATGGAACCGTTAATGACCCGGACGAAAATCATGACGCCGCGGTAAATATCGAACATGGAATCAAATATGAGCGCTTTGAGAGGCTCCGCTACTTCACCAGTCGGATGAGGAACCCTTTGAACCACCGCCTCCAGAATTTCCTCAATACCGATGCCTTCTTTGGCCGAAGCCAAAACCGCCTCGGACCCATCAATCGCCAGAGAATCTTCCATTTGTTTTTTGCACCGCTCCACATCCGCTGACGGAAGGTCGATTTTATTGATGACCGGAATAATCGCGAGTTTTTGATCCGAGGCTAAATAAGCGTTGGCCAGAGTCTGGGCTTCCACCCCTTGGGAGGCGTCAATGAGAAGCAAAGCTCCTTCACAAGCCTTTAGGCTTCGTGAGACTTCGTAGTTAAAGTCCACATGGCCCGGGGTGTCGATCAGGTTCATCTCGTATTTTTTTCCGTCTTTGGCTTTATAAAAAAACCGGACCGCTTTGGCTTTAATGGTGATGCCGCGTTCCCGTTCCAAATCCATTTGATCCATCAATTGAGCGCGCATTTCCCGGGGCGGAATGGCACCGGTGAATTCCAAGAGCCGGTCTGCCAGCGTGCTTTTACCGTGGTCAATGTGGGCGATAATGCAGAAATTACGGATATGTTCGAGCGACAAGTAAAACTCCTTAAATTGAGGGGTCGTAGTATACCAAGAGCGTTTAAAAGTCCAAGATGACTGTTTTTAAAAAAATCAAAAAACAGCGCAAAGTTGCCATTTAAGCAATGATTTCAGAATAGGATTTTGAATCAACGAAAAGCCGGAACTCGATACCCTATCGGGCGCTTCCTGAATTATCCGCGTCCGAAGCGCCTGGAGGCGCCAGGGAGTCCCCCACATTATTGGGCACGGAACCCGCGCCAAAATCAGCCTAGTTATTCTCGGATTGACGCAAAACTTTAGCCCCCAAACGGTGTACATAAGTAAAATCAAAAGCCCGCAGATCGGTATTCGGCTGTTCCACCATCACCGCGGTCATATAACGATTATCCCTTTCAGGCTCGTCATCTTTGGGAATCGTCACAAACAAGTTTTTAAATTTCATGGTATGACCAGCCGGCAGGTCAAAAGGCCCCGCCGTGGTTAAGTCTGAGGCGTAATTCTTGGTCGTGTCCAGTTGATGCAAAATTAAACCTCTCAGATTTTGGCTGGATTGATTGCGTACTTCCACATTGATCGGCTCCGCCTTTCCTGCGGGAATTTCCTTCGGAACTTCCATGCTTACCTTTAGGAGTAAAACGCCTTCTGTGTTTTTCAGAGTCGTAAAAGCCTTCCCTCCCGCGATCAGCCATTCCATGGCGCTATAGGGCCCGCGGATACCGTAAACAATCCGGTAAAGATCGTGCCAGAACATGCCCAGCCGAGCGTTCACCGAAAACCATTTTTGAAAAGTGTCCACCTCGCGGTTGTAAAGTTCTTCCGGAGCCGGCGGGTCCAGCGATTTTTGAACCCAGTTAAAATCCACCATTTCTCCCATGGCGTACATGCCGTTACCCCTTGTCAAATAATTGGGCCAATGCTCGTTCATGGATTTCAGGGTTTCCCTGTCCCCTTCATAAAGCATGATGTGATTGTAGTTCACTCCCGCGTCCACAAACATCGCCGGATCTTGTCCATGCTGATGGCCTTGCTGCCATCCGAGGGTAAAGGTAAAAACAGGTTTGGTGAGTTTCGCCTCGTCCAATATGCTCTTGAGCGCCAAAGACACTTTGTGGGCCCGCCACCACTCAAACTGCGAGGTGACCTCTTGGTTTTTGTCGAGCTCCACTGTTCTTGCCAGCCAGCGGATACGGTCATCCTTGGTCATACTTCCATATTCGGAAGGAGCCGGGACATTCATATCCTTCATAAACTCGTCTACAAATTCGTAACCCGCGAAACCGGTACGCACATAATCCATACCGATGATGTCGATGGAGTCGTCGTCGTTGAATTTTTTCAGGATATCGATCACATCCTGGCGGCGCTTGGGATCATTGAGCGAAATAAAACGCGTCTGAACTACCTGGTCGGTGTCTTTATCGTAGCCCATGGAGAATTGATAGGGTGCCTGGCTCCAGGCATCGCCCACGACTTTGAAAGTCGTAATGTAAGCGGCGAATTTCATTCCCGCTGCATGGGCCGCCCTGCCGTATTTATGAGCCAGGTCCATATCACCCTGGCTGAAGGGAAAATCTTGGGACTTAAAATGATCCCAAATCGAAGTCTGCCCCGCCAGGAAGCAATAGCAGTTCGCCCCCATGTAACGGGCCCATTGAATGGCGTTGGCCGCGTTGATGGAATCACTCCCGTCGATAGCTGGCACGGTGCCGTTGATCAGCTGTTTACCCCCTTCCATCGTTAAAGTGGCGTAACCGGGATAGAGGCCCTCCGGTTTCAAAGGCGGAATGGTAAAAGCCGAACGGAGAACTTTGGAGCCTTTCCATTCGGGCGAAGTGACGGTTAACTCCGCCACATAAGTGCCGGGTTTGGGATTGTAGGGAATGGGCCAATTGCCGTAAAGCCGGCGTACATACTCGTCTTTTTTAAGAACCCATTTGTCTTTACCACCGACGGTGGTAACTGGCTCCGCGTTGTTGTAAATCACGACTTCCGCGTGGACATCCGAAAAATTAAAGGCTTCCTTCGAGGTCAACTTGATCTCAAACGGCACCATTTCATAACGCAGAAAACTTCCGTTGGGCATCGAGACCACCATATCGGGTAAAAGCTGGGTGTTCGATGTATTCACCGGTGTACGGATTAATAAAGGCGCCAGCGTTGCTGTCGCGATATACCCCCCCATGGCTAAGAAAACCGCCGCCAAACCCCAGCGAACTACTCTTTGACCCATCAAAAACAAAATAAAAGGCATCACCTGCCACTCTGGAATCTTGACTCGCAGAATATTTATTTTCGGAACAGTCAGATCTAAAACAGAGCTGAGCTTTTCCTCAGACTCGATCGGTTTTTTCTCGTTTTCATTCTCACTCGGCAGGGATTCTTTAAGCTGTATTTCGAGGTCTTCCAGCCGGATAGCATTCGATAAGATCTGGGCACTGGACAGGGTTTCTGTTTTTAAAGCCCGTTCATAGGCTTTTTTCTCAGCCCGGGCTTTGAGTTTATTCGCTATTTTTATTTGAATCGGCGCGCACCACTGCCCAACTCTCCGCGCCGTGTCAGATAAAACCTTAAAAAAACTTTGACCCAATCGGCTGACTTTGGCTCCCGCTAAAACAAAAAGACCGCCAAGCGCGGCCAAAACCTTCCTGATTAAAATGCCAAATTGATCGGCTATTTCCCGCCAAGCCGCTGAATCATAGGATGTACTTGGAAGCGGCTCTTTGGAAAGTCGAAAGGATTGTGACTCGGCTTCATGGCGCTTGGAAGAAACATCGATGAACAAGGGCGTGTCTCTCGTGAGTTTGACAACCGTCTCCACGTGATAAGTCTGGGGAAACATGTCCAGAGGCTGAGCCCATTCCACCATGTAGCCATGCTGGCAAAGCAAAGCCAGGTCCCGGGCCAGAGTTGAAGGATCACAGGAAACATAAACCAATCGTT
>Ga0302280_1004049_pt1 | contig 10247 bp, 13 predicted proteins | sample III_Fen_E1_1_FD_198771 | JGI IMG/M metagenome (GOLD analysis project Ga0302280, IMG submission 198771) | Peat permafrost microbial communities from Stordalen Mire near Abisko, Sweden - III_Fen_E1_1 | ecosystem: Environmental > Terrestrial > Soil > Wetlands > Permafrost | place: Sweden: Abisko...
ATCGATTTAGTACCTCGACGATGTAGTAGATCGTTTTGAAGAAGTCACCCAAGAACCAAAGGCCGATCATTGTTAAACTTAATCCCTTCACACTTTTGCTCCTCCAGTTCGAGTAGACCTGAGGAAAACCCAGAGAGGCCTAGATCATCAGCGAAACGAATCCAAGCAGTTGTCCAAAATATCCAAAAGTAACGACTTGGAAAATAAGGGTGACTACTGTTAAGGAGGCAGTAATTCCCAGCAGAAACTTGACTGAATTACTTAAACGATACTATATGATTGGTAGGTCTCCCACTTCCAAAACATTTTCCAGTAAACGGTTTACTTTATGCTGTGATCTGACAATTCCACGCATTCCTTTAGCAGTATTAACTTCATACAAATCTGGTTACTTGTATGGTGATGACAAAGATGGACTGGAAGAGAAGAGTGATGGCGTAGCCCGTCGTCAGCCAGAAGAAGATTCGGAGAATGTTTGAAATCAGGAGAATAGCGCAAACATAGATCGAGAAACTACCCATTGAACGCTATTTGCGGATTAGAGCCAGTTGAGTATAGTAGGCATACACGGGCATGACTGCCACTACTGCATTGCTAAACTCTTACGTATATCTATGAGTATCATGGCCTAATATAAGTTTTTATTATAATCGCATCTCTTTGTTATGTCAATATTGGCTATATATGAATCAGCGTTGCAAATCATTACTGATTCAGCTGCTCTATCCTTCTACTCACCTCTTTGATGTCCAGAGAGGCGCAGGCAGTCTTAATGAGGCTCATTGTTCGGCCGACGAGGCAGTTGTACTTTTCATCCAGTCCGTGGTAGCAGGCCACCACTTCGGTCATGTAATTCTCGCAGTACTTTTGCTCGAGCGCGTTCTTTTCCTTTACCGCCTTTGCCCTTTTCTCTTGGGCTTTAGCCAGCTCAGCCTTCAGCGTCAGCAATTGCCGATGCTTGCTGACAATCTCACCCCTCTTCCGCTGCGCTCCTTCCTTCTCCTCCCTCAACTCATCAATGAGCCCGTTCAGCTTCTCGATCTCTTCGTTCATGTGCTTCTGCCTGTCCCTTATTTAAAGCTGGCGCTGATGGATATGATTGATGAGAGACGTCAGCTCCGAAAAGTATTTGTACTCTGCGTCTTCATACAGGCTCACCTTTGTCGCCGCCGCTATCCTTTGCCTTTGGTCGTCCTCTATCTCTCTTTCCATGCTCAAAAAATGCTTGCGCTGCTACTGCTCTCGAAGTTGCCCGACAAATATCTTTTGCTGGGCGTGCAACCGCTTCAACTCTTATTCCTATTCGTTGTTTTGGAGCGTTATCGTTTTCAACTCTTTTTAGAGGGCGCCGATGCTGTGCGTCAGTTAGGTCTGCTGCTCTGCCTATCGTTAGTGCTCAATGGCCAACAGCTCCTTCTCTTTTTTATAATTATTCAGCCTGTCCGTCATGCCGCTGATTTACTCGTCCAGCAGGCGGGAGAACTATGACATGAAGGCTCCCATGTTTCTAACTCCCTTTTCGTCTGCGCACCACTTTCTGACGATGGAGGGCAGCTTAGACTTTTACTTTTACAGCTGTTGCTCGACGGCGCTGTTCTGCGCGGCTTGCTTTATGATGTCAGCAAAAAGCTTATCGTTGACTGAACGGTTTGCGTAGAGCAATTGGGCAAAGCCATCACTTTACATTTCTGATTGATTTTAAGAGTTCGATAAAGATTTTTCTTCGGCGGCTTCGCTGTACATTAGTTTTGTTAAATAGGACTATAAATAAATATCATAAATTAGGAGGGATAAATCATAAAATTGATTTATAAACATGAGAGGAAGGACTAATATTTATGTATATGCATTGACAATTAATCATCATATAATTGGATCATCATTCTGATACTTATGATTTTCTGATTATGTATTGCTGCCATAAAATTATAATAAGAATAGGATTAATAAAGCCAATATTCATGATCAAACACCAAAGTTTGTGTCAGTTCATGCATTTTTCAGGCAGTGTATTTCTAATTAAAAAAATAATTATAGAAATGGTTGTGGTGTCGCCATCAAAAATATTTAAAAACTTATTCCTATCATTTTACAGCGAATAATCGTTGAAATTTATTCATGCTATGCCTCGTAAAGCCATTTATGTTTATAATTTTATTGATTTTGTAAATTTATAGATATCTCCATGAGAGCACCAATAAACAATCAAACAACAACATTTCAATCCGTTTTTGTAATCAGCAACAGTTACAGTGATTTATGATTTGCAACTATTTATTACTATGGCAAATCTGTAATTTTATTATTTGAGTTTTGTAGCTTAAGTCGAAGAACTTATCTTCAACTCATAATTATTTAAATCATAGAATAAGTGAAATGAGTGAAGGCAATAAACTTTCTGGTTTGGGACTTCATCTAGCAGAGCCAGAGACAATTGAAAAAAGAATTAAGACTATTTTTGATTAGTTTGGTACAACCGGTACCATGACATCTACAAAAAGTATCTACAAGCTCTATAGGGAATGTATATAATCTGGTAACAAAATGGCGTAATTTAAAAAGCATGTTTTCATCCAAAGCATAAAATCTTCGGAATATGAGGAACATATGGACACTATACTTTTAACTCTGCCTATATATGCATAAAGTTTAGAGGGAAAAAATGAAGAAAAAGATATACTGAGTTGCAAGACTTTCTGTTTAAGCTTTATTGAAAACAAAAAAAAGCAAGCGTACTCTGTCTGATATATTAGGTAGTAAAGGAAAAATTCAGGGAGTTAAAGTTGGTGGGAATGGCTGTGATAAAAAGAATATTATCCCAACATCGGCAAATGGACCGAAAGACAAAAAATCTTCCTTCCTCTTTTAGGGTTTTTCTTCCTTTGTTTCTTCCCTGTATACCAGAATATCCTCAACAATGTCACCGACCTCGCAGTCAAATTGTGCAAATAAAACAATCCAGACGATAAAAACAAAATATGTACCAATGATCACTACCAATAAGCAATAAACGCCCTCGCATACAACATCATTATCTATTTTCCCTTCTCAATATCCCTCTACTTGTTTCTTGTCTATCGCTGCTACAAAGAATTAATTAAAGCGAAGCACAACTTCTTAAAAATCACCATCGAAATTTCAATCGCATGGGCGATAGCGTTCCTACTAGGATGCTTTATAGCATTAGTCATATCGGCAGTATCATACAAGTGTTTTCCATAAAACTGGTTCATCAAAGCATATAAATACCTCAAAAATCATATATTCAGAGTAAGAATAGACTTGCTTCCTTTTGGAAACCCCTTTGAATAAACATTTAGATTGATTCCCCATCATTAATCTTAAAATTTTAATACAAAAAATATTCATAAGGAATTGGTGAATTTTGACTTACTCTTTTAGTACCCGTTTATGCTCATTTGCTTTTTTAAACAATTAGCAATTATGTATAATTGAATCTATAACTAAAGTCTGGAACGAGGTGTGTGCTTGACTAAAATCTTACGGCAAATGTCAATATTCTTTTTTATTGCTGAATGAACCATTTTCATTATAATTATTATTGATGTCTTACTAAATGAAACATGAGTTATAAAAAGGGTTTGCATGTTCAATTTAAAATTAAATCAACAATCCTAAGTATTCTTTACGTTAAATTTAAAAAAATTAGTTTAAATTTATTGAATGTTTTTTTTTTTGCTCTTCAAGCGAATAGAGAATTTATATTATTTAAAATTTTGGCTTGATTCAATTTTATTGTTATTCATCTAAGAATTATTTAAATTCTTTAAAACATTAACTGAGAGTTAAACCTAAAGATCCAACTTTTATTTTTTACAATAAAAATATTTAAGAAGCAATCTGGTTTTTTAATCCAAGAATATTTAAGGGATTTTCTTATAGACTTATGCATACATCTAGGCATTAAATTCAATTAAAAATTTAAATTATCAAGACATGATCTTATTTATTAACTGTAAAAATACGAGGAAATATCGCTTGATATAAGCGATCGGTTTGTTTCAAGGCTGGCGCAAAAAAGGCGAAATTTTCAATAAGATCAAGTCAAGGGATAGGTCATCATTAAGAATAAAATCAGGTAAATGATAAATCCCAAATGACTCAAGCTATCACTCTTTTATTATAGCCAGTTATGTTTAAATAAAAGAAGAAGGTATATATAAATAAAATAGTATGGGATGTTCAAATTGATTTATATACATCTGTATTGGCAATGAATCATCGTGAATTCTAATAGAATTATCAGTGACTCTTGTAATAGTTTAAGTCATTTGCAAGTAATTATAATACAAATGTACTACTTTAATCAGCTCAAAGCATACCTGACACCAGAAGACCCTCTTCCTCCAGTCAATCCGCCCAATGATCAATCTCACCCTTCTAGCATTACTCTTAGCTTCAACTCCTTTTAAGTCATCGTCTCAGATATCCTCGAAGAACCTCCCAGTGTGGACTTTATACTCCTCGAAGACATTGATTTACAGCCTGAATTTCTAAAACAGTAAGGTGTAGAAAATATGTACCTAAGAGATTTTCTCCTTATCGGAAAACCATGTGAAGGGAGGGCGCTCACGGTCGACGAGTGGAACTCGGCCATTAAGAAGGGGGATCTATCCTAGTTTTCCAAAAAGGATATTTACTTCTCTCTCCTCAAAGGAATCGACTACAAAGTTCGAAAGGATGTTTGGCAAGTCCTTGCTAACAGCTCCTAAATGAAAAAACAGGCGAAATACTCCTATAAATAGTTAGTAAACCCGAAGAAATTGCCACCTGGTGAACTTGATATGATCGACAAGGATGTAAAGAGGACGTCTGCTGTGACAAAATACCTTCCTGAACTAAAAAATATTTTAATTTCATATGTCAACTTAAGCGGAAAGGGCTACACTCAGGGGATGAACCTCATCGTTGGAGTATTGCTGAAGCTCCTTTCAATATAAAATGATAAATAGTTCGAAGGCCACTCCATCATCTAAGAATAGTTCGAAGAGAGAGTATTTTGGGTCTTGGTAGGAGTCATGCAGTGGAAAAAATGGTCTGAATTGTTTGATACCAATCTTTAAGGATTGCAGCGCATGCTGAAACAGCTCAGATAACTCATGGTAGAACATGTTCCTGATATCCTATCTTTAATAGAAGACGCAGGATGGGATCTAGGGATATTTGCCCAGTATTACGTCACTATTTGCCTTTACAACTGCCCTTCAGAGTTAGCTCCTCTGGTATTAGACCTTTTCCTGCTAGATGGAGAGTTAGTAATCCATTCCCTCCTTATTCGCATGATGTTCATAAACAAAGAGACTATTTTACAATTTAAAGATGAATGCCAATTGATGAAATACCTCAAAACCGATATGTTAAATGACGCCTACCGACAACTGATTGCGAATCGTAAAAACGCAAAATGTTTGTAAGATTTCGAGATCAACTTCCTCAAGACCGTATTTTGATTGTTCCATCGTATTTGGTTTTAATCACATAGTTAAATAATAGGATTAATATCATACTGTCATCACTTTATTATCTTCAATAACTTCATTCGGTCATACAACTGCAGCAAATGCCATACTTTTACCTCAGCCTATTGACCATCCACAATTAACTCTATTTTTGATTTTTAACAGAACAACTTCAAGTCTCTTTTCTTTAGTAATTTGTGTAGCTGCCAAACCGTTACCAAAAAGTCAAGAGTTTTGACGTGATCTTGGCTCAATTCACTTGAATTAATAGTATCTCTGTATATTCGATCAATTTATTGAATGAGTAGGTCGTTCAATTTTGTGTAGGATGAAAAACTTTGTTTGGAAGTTGCCCGCGAGCGATACACCTCAACAATTTCCTTGAGTTGATTATGCTCTGCGCTGTTTCTAAACGGGACTGCTAGAGATGGTTCTAATAGAGTTAAATCTTAAACTTCCTTCAGAATATTTACAGTCAAACCCAATAATTCTTTATACAATATATTTTAAGACCGAGGTTATAATTTTTTCAATCTAAAGCACACCCGATTTAGCAATCTGACCATGTCAATCTGGCTTAATAGCCAATTAGTTACTATCCCATTTTCTCCAACGCTTGATTTTTTTTAAATGTCGGCCTTAATGTTTTATCTCCCTCTTGCAGTTATTGGCCCATAGCTTTTACTGCTGATAAGATTATTTGATATCGATTTGTCTATTTTAACTTATAATTTTTGGAAATTTTATATTTTTTTGGACAGCATTCCATCCTTTTTTTACATTCTTTAGGCTAGACATTAATGAAAACTGGCTTTTCTTTTACTTATGTTATTTTCAGGAGAAGCTTTCTCATTCTAGCAAACAGGGCTATGATGCTCTTCTTTGATTTTATTTCTTTAATCGGTTGTCTTCTTTAAAAATTATTGGCCCAATGCTATGCTCTTGAGCGTATGCATATCCACTCCTGATGGTATCACAATACTAATTTCCCTTTCCCTTTCCCTTCTAGCACTTCTCCCAAGATCCATCTCTGAAGCCTTGATCTAAATATTTGAAATATTTCTGGAAATGCCTAAGTCAAATGCCTTCAGAGCGTCCATTTCCAACGACTCCTCTTCTTTATATTCATTTTAAGATTATTCAAGAATATAATCCGATTTTTCCTATTACAAGTTGCATAGTACCATCTGTTTAAAATGCTGCATCAGACCAAAATCAAAGTTCAGTAGTTCATCGATCCCCATCCTTTCGTCTTCATTCAACTCCAGTGTTTTTATTAAAAATTATTGAGTTTTCTATTGCCAAGAGGATAATATTTTACTATTGATGCTATCGTTTTCCATATTCTACCTAACTTACTTCTTATTTAACCCAGCATAGGGTAGTTACCCTTGCAACATAAAGTAAAACAGAACTCCTATGGAATAAATGTCAGTTTTAGTACTATAACGATAATTGCTTAAGGTTTATGGGGCTTGGTATAAGAGTTGACCCACCATTTCTTCCCGTTTTGCAGTTAGAGTGGCTTCGCTAATCAAGATGGCATCACTGAAATCAGCTATTTTCAACTCCTGTCTTTTAATGAGAATATTGGAAGCTTCTAGACTTCGATGAATAACTTTGACAGAATAAATCGATTTATAGCCATTGATAATCTGACGAATATACTTAATGGCTAATTCCTCAGTCAATTTTCCACATCTTTTGACTTCATCATAAAGAGTGCCTTTTTAACAATATTCACTGATGATAAATACCTGTTTGTCTCTAACATGTTGGGAGATAATCTGCAAAATGTTGCCTTTTCCGCTAAGATTCCACAAGATGTTAAGTTACTGATTGAGCCGCTTCTATTTCAAAGGATTAGCAAGTACTGCTTCAGGATAGCCCTTAAAAACAACAGTAGAGTTGATATGCTAATTAACAGCCTTGTAGACTTTGCTGTCTCGGCTCGAGGATAGCAGATAGGGAGAATATTCATAATCATCAATGGAAAAAGATTTCTTGTCGTTCATTTTACTTATTAACCAAAGGTATATGGAGTATATACTGTTAAGTGAATTACACGACCAAAGAGTACTCATAATTACTCAAAATATTTTTGAATAGAAAAGAAGAGGAAACAAAATTAGTTTGGTTCTTGAGACATCTCAGCATTTTCAAGTATTTTTATGTATAACCATTAATAATATAAATATTATCAATTTTATTCAGGCTTGATCATTTTTCGCATTATCAACCCCAATTTTTAAACCTATGATATCGGCAAAGCTGTTTTGCAATAGGATCCTTATCGAAGCACTGCCCACTAATATCACCAATTTGACAGTATAATCCGAAGATATATAACATATTGAGAAAGCATTCACCGGCGACATCACAACACAGACTCTTAGCATAGTGATTGGGGAGGATGATAGTCGTCAACTTAATAATATTGCTAAATTTTATTAGTATCTGTGCGATTGCTTTCATTCAGCATAGAGTGCGAGGATTCGAGGATAGGTGTTGCTAAACCAAGACCAAAAGATAATAGTAATGAAGGAAACTTGTTTCGAGACAGGAAAAGGAAAAAGTAAATTTAATGTTACTTAGAAGAAAGGATCACTATTCGAGTGGTTCTCAAGGAAGGATAAAAAATTGATCCTGAGCTAAAATTATAAGTAAAGCAGGAGGAGAACAAGGAGGGAAGATTTTAATATGTCATTCGACTGAAAGAGTGTTTCATGAACATAACAACTATACTTCTTCGATGCAACTCTTTGGTTTTAGGAGAACTTTAATATTTTAAAATGAGCTAGGAAAGAAACCAGAAGTAGCTCGATAAAATGTATAAATCACTGACTGATAAAATGGCTGTTTCGTATGCAAAAATGAAGGCAGATTTGGACAATTTCATGAAGAAAGCGATCGATAAATTTGATTTATCTGACGACGAGACTACCAATGTGAGAAAAAGCAAAAAATCCAAGAAGAAAAAACACAAATCAAAAAAATAAATAGTCAAAGAGTAAGAGTTGGAAAATGAAAAGAATTCTTCAGAGATATCTGATGTCAGTCCGCATTTCGAGGTTCAAAATAAATCAGAAACAGTCAAAACATAAGGACAGTAAATTGAAGGAAGTGGCTAGGATGATGGAGTAGTGATTATTGACAGTGGAGAAACAGGATCTATTTAAAACAACAACAAAGAAGTGTCATTGACTCATGTTAAAGAGGAGGAGTAGAATGAGCCTATACATTGTAAAGATAAGTCTGTTTCCAATAAGTCATTGGGGCAACAGATGGTAAAGATTCCAATTGAGTTTGATACGACAAATCCAGCCTATCACTTCTTTTCCATTAGCAGTAAAATAATAACAAAGCTGGGCGGTTTTGATTACTCTATGATGCTGCTAACCTACGTCCTTCCTCATGAGGGCACTCACAGTCTAACTGTAAAATATTCTCTTGCCAAAAAAGAAGGGAGACGGGCTTGCTGCATTGAAGTGGGTATAATTGACCAAAAGAATAAGGAGCTCCTTCATTCTTCTAAGTGGTAAAATTTAATCAAGTTTAAATTCAACGTGCCTGCTGTTTTTACCAATGTTGATGGAAAGGAGACCAAGAAGAAATATGGAAAACTCAGGATTATGAAACAGGGAGAGTTAGTGGAAATGACAGTTAACATGAAACAGAAACTTATTACTTGGAGATTCAGTTTTGGAGAGGTTGTCCAAGCAGATATTCCGTAAATTTTTAGTTTAAAAACGATGGTTCCCTTTGCCAGCATATTTACAACAGGAGACATGCTTTAATTTATGTAAAATGTGTAGTAACCTCAAAAGAAGGAGCACTCATGAGATTGATGAATATATCTTCCTTCCATATTGACAAATAGTACGATTATATAAAAAATATGAAGTTCAAAATATAGTCATCCATCGTAAATATTTAAATTATTATAAGACTGATTATAACTTAAATATATAAGCAGTTGATGGAAAAGGGAGGCAATTTCGATAAAGGCATCAAGATACACCAACTCAAGGGGAAAATCAAACTTAACTCCACTCCCAAAAGCAATGAATCCTTTCAAACAGCATCTAATATGCAATAATCTCCAGAAGTTTATATTAAAAATCCATATCCCTTAACCAGGCCCATCATAATACGATACATAGATCCACGACTTCTTCCCCTCTTTCACTAGTTGGGAACTATTACGAATAAATGCTAATAGATAGCCAATAAAAAATAGCCTGCTTCCCCAACAAAACGTGAAAAGAATCTAGAGTTATTAATGTAGTCAACAAAAAAACTTACAGATAAGGTCAACTAGATTATTGAATAAAGTGCTGAAAAGGGAACATAAGAAATTGAATCATTTTAAAACAAGCCAGAACTTGTAAATAGCGAGTTAGTTCCCATTGATGGGAGTAAAAATAGCGAGTCAATATCTGAAAAGAAAAAGAAAGAGGAAGAGTGTATGAACATCGTCGAGATAGTCAGTAAGGCATAATAAAAAATATAAGAGCTGTAGTGCAAAAACAAGCAACTATAATAATTTCTATAAATCTAAAGATAAAAGAGCAGCAAGTTATAGTAATAAAACAAGGCTTTATCTCTCTAATTGGCGAAGGCAGTGGATTAAAAAAACCAACTTCTGAACAGCATGAAAGTTGAACTGGCAAAATTGAAAGACAACAAGTAGATTTTTGCAGAGAGTATTGAACGATTGAATAAGATTTATGAGGAGAAATGATACCATCCTTTGCATATTTGCTA
>Ga0302280_1004051_pt1 | contig 10240 bp, 11 predicted proteins | sample III_Fen_E1_1_FD_198771 | JGI IMG/M metagenome (GOLD analysis project Ga0302280, IMG submission 198771) | Peat permafrost microbial communities from Stordalen Mire near Abisko, Sweden - III_Fen_E1_1 | ecosystem: Environmental > Terrestrial > Soil > Wetlands > Permafrost | place: Sweden: Abisko...
AGAAGCAGTCTATAAAAGAGATAACTTTACGTGCCAATATTGTTTTAGACATGGAGGGGACTTAGAACCGCATCATATAAAAAAACTATCTAAAAATTTAGAAATTGCTTTTGAGTTATCTAATGGCATTACCTTATGCACTTTATGCCATAGAAAAACTTTCAATCGAGAAGAAGAATTTGAATTAATATTTATAAAAACATTATGCGCATCGAAATAGTTGTACCTTGTATAAACCTTTATTTGAAATACACTAAACCAGCCATTGATTCGGTTATGGAAGCTATGGTCAGAGCAAAGGCACACGGTATAGATTGTCACATAATACTGATTGACAATAATTCCACAGACGAAACTCAAGCGGAAGCGTCAAAACTTAATTCAAACCTAGTCTATTACCAAAGAAACGAAGAGCGATGGGGATTCCAGCGATCAGTGAACTTCGGGGTAGCTTATGGAATAGAACACGGTGCAGAGGCATTCCTCGTGTGTAACAACGACATAGTTATCCACCCAGAGGCGATATGGCGACTTGTGGAGCGACTTTCCAAAGGAGATGCAGGAATGGTCACCTGTATGGATATACGCGGAGAGATGCAGCAATTTGGGATAATGCCGAGTACGATAGGAACAGTCTCGGCTAAGGAAAAGGAATCGGTAGACGAAGCGCCAAATCCTAACTTCTCCGCATTTATGATTTCCAAAGACTGCTGGGAAGTTTGTGGGGAAATGGACGAAGGATTCTATCCCGCATATTTTGAGGATACGGACTACCACTACAGAATGAACGTGTTGGAAATTCCTGCCATTACATTCCCACCTGCATTGTTCTATCATTTTGGCAGTAGAACTCAAAATGAGGCACAAGAGAATGGGCAACCCATAGTGCCTGGTGGACTTTTTGAAAATAATAGAGCATATATGATGAAGAAGTGGGGAAGTACAAAAGCAGAAGAAATTGTATATACACATCCTTTTGACGATGAAACAAAATCAATTAGATGGACGAAACAAAACCCTGTATGAACGGACAATTTAAAAAAGGTCAGGTGTCGTGGAATAAATGAATCAAAGGAAAATTCCTATGGTCAGAAGAAAGGAAACTGGCTTTTTCAAAGTATGCCAAAGAGCATAAATTTGGTAGAGCAAAAGGTGTAACTCCTTGGGATAAAGGGATAAAGAGGAGCGACGAAACTATTGCTAAGATATTGAGTGCTAGAAAGAGTACCGGCAGTTTTAAACATCATTATGTATAAAAACATTAAGAGTACAAAACAAAATGAAAGTTCTAATTGACATAGGGGGATATGATACCGAAGAGGTAACGGTTGAATGTATCAACCTTGAGTTTTTAATGCAACACTTCCACGTGGTTGCCTATGGAGATTTTGTAGCTCCGTTCGCACCGATGATAACCATAGGAGAGTTGATGGAAACAATAGAGCCAGATAAAGCAGAATTCATTCCTGATCCTGTGAAAGAAAAAGAATACTTTAATGCCGTACAAGAGTGGAGACAATTATGTAAAGAGATAGGAATAAGAATATGAAAAAAATACTCATAACTGGGGGTGCGGGATTTGTAGGGTCGCACTTAATCGAGGCAATCCTAAAAACAACAGACTGGGAGATAACAACACTAGACCGCTTTGATGCCGCAGGCAATCCAAATCGCCTAGAGGACATGTTAGCCAATACACCTAACATAGACCGCAAGAGAGTAAAGTTCGTGTTCTGGGATTTGAAAGCCGAACTGAATAAAGAAGTAATCAAGCAACTCGATGGTCCATTTGATTACATAGCACACCTTGCCGCAGGCTCGCACGTAGACCGAAGCATAGAATATCCATTGAGCTTCTTCATGGATAACACTATAGGGACAGTGAACCTTTTGAACTACGCAAAAGAGGGTGGGCTAATGTTACATGACGTACACGTAGGTGAAAAAGGTGAAGCACATGTTAGACAAGGTATCCCTAAGTTTTTATACTTTTCAACCGATGAAGTATTCGGACCAGCACCGTTCGATATGGAAGGTGGTTACAAAGAATGGGATAGACTAAATCCAAACAATCCATATGCGGCAGCAAAGGCAGCAGCGGAGATGGCAGTTTTGTCTTATGCTAATACGTACAGAATACCTTGCGTGATAACCAACTGTATGAATATTTTTGGGGAACGCCAAGACCCTGAAAAGTTTATACCAATGGTAATAAGTAAATCTCTAAATGGCGGAAAGATATTAATCCACGCAAACAAAGATAGAACACAGGCAGGAAAACGTCACTACCTGCACGCGAGGAACATAGCCGCAGCAACGATATGGGCATTAGAGAATGGTAATTGCTTAGATGGTTCGGCAACGCAAGGAAGATACAACGTGGTGGGTGATGTAGAAATAGACAACTTAGAACTAGCTAGAATGATTGAGGGTATAGTTCACGAATGGCAGAGTAAGCATGGTGAAATTTCTAAGATTTTAGAATGCGAGCTAGTAGACTTTCACTCAAGCAGGCCAGGTCATGATTTAAGATATGCCCTTGATGGTACACACTTAAGAGAAGAAGGATTTAGTTATCCAGCCGACTTCGAAACATCTCTAAAGAAAATGGTTTACTGGACTCTTGACCATAAAGATAAATGGCTATAATTAACAAAACATATGGAAACTAAAATAGATAAAACCCTGAAAGAGTTCATGAACGTAACGGCAAAGACAACTGTAGCCGTAATCGTTCCGCTCTATGGGTTCTGGGGAGATATCCCTAACAACCCGGTTAATGGTGAGGTATTGAAACTTGCGCTAAGTAGGCTCTATTCAAACATACACCAACTGTACCTGATATTCGTAGCACATCCAGATTCCCTACCACACGAACTGAATAACTCATCGTCGGTTACGAATGTGCTTCTAAAATGGAATATGGGTGGGAACGCAAAAAACCTACCAGTAAGTAGAGATGCATCATATCCAGAATACATATCCGAAGGTATGGATTATGCACTGAAGGAAACCACAGCACAGTTCGTAGTAGTCTTTAATCCGTGGGTAATGATACAAGAAGGTGGAATAGACATACTCATAGATAGGTCAAACAGAAATGACGATGCAAAGCTAGTAGCAGGATACGATGTCAGGTCGATCATCGATCCTGAGAGTTTTGACTTGTACAACAACACGATGCCAATTGAGGAATACGATGTCTCCTGTAATTTTATGGTCATGCCAAGATACCTAGCCGAGATGGTAGAGCTAGACCCAAATTATAAGACACACGCATTCATGGAGAGAGATATATGGCAACAAGTAATGATAAAGAACTTCGTGCCAATATCATCGCAGAGAGTACCAATATTCCCATTTGACTTCCCATGGCAAGATTATGAATCAAAAGAAAGGTTCAATTATGACAAAGCGTACTTCGCAAAAAAATGGAGTTTTGACCCAGGCATCCTCTACCAAGACACCAGAGGAATCTATCGCAAGGACAAAGCAGGAGCTCGCTAAATACGGTCTTAAGCCCAAAGAGAAAATAACTGTCAAGGACCAATTCACTGGCAGAGAGAAAACGATAACCCTCGATAGAACAGGACATAACGAAAAGAGTTTAATCATCGCTCTCGCAGACCCCGATAAGACACGCGACCAAAAAGACCACGCACTATCGATGTACTTATTCGAACGTGGACATGAGAACCTAAGTATGCTCACAGACCTATATAGGTATAAGGGAGAACATACAAAAGAGAGTAGGGTATTCCAATCACGAATGCGCTATGACTTCGAATCGTTCGTCACTAATTTTGCTATGCACCTTGAGAGCAGTGCGTTCAGGATAGGTAAAATATTCCACGTAGATATATACGGAGAGAAGAAAGCATTTGAGGATTGGTTGAGACTGCCGAATAACAAAGAGCGAGGATATGGTTATAGAGATTTTAGGATGTTCACAAATAACTCATTGGACTCACAGGAAGGTATGGCCCTGATAGAAATGGCTATATACGATATTGACGAAGCGGAAAAGCTTCAGAAGGCTGTTGATAATATTACAAAGGCACGTATGGCACAAAAAGGATATGGAATATATGTCGACAAGAGAGGTCAGCCATACAGCGTAAATGATTTAGATTTAGATGAAATCATTAAGAAAGACCGCGAAATCATTGATGAAGCGGAGAAAGAACAATATGCTGAATAGGGAATCAAGCGATAAGGAAATATTAGACTATCAGTTAGCAGGAACGAGCATACGTGATATAGGCACGATAAGTTTTCTAAGCTGGGTACTAAATAAGATAAATGGAGTTAAGGCATACAGTGCAGCCACACAGGAAATCCTAGGTCTAGCTAAAAACCCACCACTTGGAAATATACTAGAAGGTGAGAAAATTAAAATTGTGCGAAAACTAATTGAGGCTAGAGCAGAAATTTTATGAAGATAATAGAAATAAAAGTTACTCCGTCAGGAAGAGAAGTAGCATATCTTTTTGACGAACGAAATAATAGGGTAATAAAAATGTTAGTAGAGGATTATACTAATAGTATAGATGATCGCACCGAGGGTGGCACGATGGGTAGATACGAAGAAGCGCCAAGACCACGTAAGGTAGAAATGCCTACAAGATATCCACTGACAAACGAAGAGTTTGAAGATAGTGTGCCAGTAGCAAGAACAGACTTGCCACTAAAGACAAAAACTATAATTCCACCAGGAATTATGTCAACGATGATACAGCCAGGGTCACCAGGAGCAGCCGAGGAAAGAAGAACAGCATAAAGAAATAAACATGAAGAAAAAACGTCTGCCAATAACTCAATTGAAAGAAGCAGGTGAGATAGCTAGGAAGATGCTTGTGGAGAGAAAGATTATAGCCGAGGATAGTATTCTCGATAAGCTTAGAAACGATAAGAGCATGCCAGTCCTGCCGGGCATACCAGAGTACCTGCCACACCAATGGACAATAAAAGCATCGCAACAGATGATGTACGATTTATTGTTGATGTGGAAAGATAAATGTAAGAATCCTAAAAAGGTTGAGAATATCACTGAGTTTTTCAAGTTTTTGGTAAACGAAATGCAAGTGCAGATAAAGAAGTTCCAAAAAGAAGAGAAGGCAATGGCCAAGCGAATAAAGAGCATAGATGAAGTTCCTGTACTGAGAGAAATATTCTCACCAATACAAAAAAAGGAAACCGCTAAAGCTATCCAGAGATTCTTCGTGGATAGCTTTGCAGTGGCGGTCATGTTAAAGAATCAAAGTTCAACATCTGAATATGCCGTATGGTTCTTAGAGTGGACTCAGGATATGGATAAATTGTGGAGTAAAAGGGAAAAGGAGAAAACCCATGACGTACATTGATTTTGCATATGTAGATTATCGTGAAATAGAAAATGATAACCATCCAGATATAGTACCTACAACGAACCTGACATACGAGGATGATAGGCAATGGTTAAGATTTATACACTCAATACCTAAAGAGTATCTGCAACATTCCGTGTGCCTGTATTTAGGAATGAAACCCTATGAGATAGTTGAGGCATTGCAATACGCCAACATAACAAAATATTATGCGATGAATCACAAAGTAAAAGATTTTTATAAGCGAGAGAAAATAAAGTTTTTTGATATATAATAAATATATGGAACAACAAAACGAAACCATTGAACAAGTAGAACAGATAGGCGCTTATAAATCAGCCATAGTTCCGGAAGGATGGCCGGAGTCTACATTCATGAGTATGCAAAAATCCCTTAAAGACCCCGATCGTCAGCGCGGTCTTGTCTTTGAGAATGAGAAGCAGAGAAATGCTATGGCTATCCGTAAAGGATTATCAAAGCCAGGGCAGATTGATTATGGGACTTTGCGCAGAATAGCCATGTCTGTATACGTGGCTCGTATTTGTATTAACTCGTTAAAGTCAAAAATAACAAAGACTAAATGGGTAATCCAACCAATCGACCAACTTAAAAGGAAGTCAGCCAAGGATATCGATAAGAGAATAAAAGAGGTCGAGGATTTCTTTAAGCATCCAAACCAGAATGACGAAACATTCAGAACCCTGCTCGATAAAATGGCAGAGGACTTACTTGTACTCGATGCCGTATCATTGGAAAAAACTAGATATCCAGACGGAACACTAGCAGAGCTTCACTTCGTGGACTCCGCAACAATAAGACCTGTATACGATGAGCATGGAAACCAAGACATTGAAGTACCACTAGATACGAAAGGCGATGACAAAACCTTGCCTGTATCATACCTGCAAATTCTGAACAACTCTCAGTATGGTGGACCAGAAAGTGGAGAGATAGCCGCAGCTTGGCCAAAGAAAGACTTCATACACTTCCATATGCATCCGCAAGGGTCAATGGAATCATTTGGTTATGGGCTATCGCCATTAGAGGGAGTCATGTCCGTAGTGTCCAACTTGCTAAACAGCGATAATTTTAATAGCACATACTTCGAAGAAGGAGCATTCCCTCCTGTTATTTTGAACATAGTCGGGCAGATGAATCAACGCGATATGGAATCGTTCAAGGAATACTTCTATCAAGAGCTGTCGGGCAATTTTCATAGACCAGCACTTCTGGCCAGTCAGCAGAAGTCAGAGGTTATAAATCTTAAAGAATTCAATAACCGTGATATGCAGTTCATGGAGTACACGCTATGGCTTGGAAAAATGCTATGTGCAGCGTACGAAATGAGCCCGGATGACATAGGCATAACAGATACTACAGGGTCGAAGAGCGTATCAGAGGTACAGCGTGACCTATCGCAGGCTAAAGGTTATGGCTCGATACTCGACTTATTCAAACAGGTTTTCAATCAGGAGATTATTTGGAAAGACTTCGGGTACGATGATTTAGAGTTTGAATGGGCAGGTACTGATAATATTGACCCAAAAGATTCCGCAGTCATCCAAGATACAGCATTGAAGAATGGTTCAATGACACTAAACGAGGTAAGGCTTAAAAATGGAGATACACCATTCGGTGAATGGGCAGACAAGCCAATGATACTGACAGGCGAGGGATATCAACCAATAATGCAAGGCGAGAGCGAAGTGGCGAACCCCGATGGCGAGGATGGTCTTGAAGCAAGCGAAGAAAGTAAGGATAACGAAGATAGCGAACCAATTAAGGGAGAGTCAAAGGAAGTTGGTGGAGAAAAACCTTATAAGAACCAGGATAAGGATGACGCTCAGAAAATGCAGAAGAGCCAATTTACAAAAGCCGTATTCACACAGAACGGATATAAGGTTTGGGCAGATGATCGAGGTGTAAGCCAACCGTTCATATTCATGGATATAAGGACAGGGCGCGGAACTGTAATAAAGCCACCAGTAGCAGTAAACCTACAATCGCAGGAGTTGGAAGTTAACCTAACTACAGAGTTATCGCAGATGGGATTAAACGTGATGCCAGTACGAAAAATGACGTACATAGAAGTCGTAAACTCCCTAGCCGTAAACCCAGAGGTAGCTATTGAGTTTCAAGAATATTGCTCCCTAGCCGAAGAGTACGATTCAGAGAAATGGAAAGCTAAATTTGGCGGATCGAGAAAGTTCCCATATTACCTAGTCACTGAGTACGTTGATGGTTTCAGTTTAAACAATCAATTACTTCAGGCAGACATGAAGCGTGACCCTGCAAGTTACATGCAGGCAGTAAAAGACTTGGCCGCACTATGGAGAGCGGAAAAGAGTGCGTTACTAGGTGATCGTAGAGCAGACCAATATATAATCGACCATAACAAGAGAGCGTTCGGATTTGATTATCAATTTGCAAATGACAAAGAGAGATGGGATAGAAGCAAGAATGCTATTCAAGAAGTGCTGACAGGTAATGCGTTGCTAATGGATTTGTTCCTTAAGGAAATTAAAAAGGAACCGACAAGCGTAAAGTCTATTGTAAAAAATATGTTGGAAAAAATAAGTTCATAAAGTGTATAATTAGATAAAGATAATAATTTATTAAAAGGAAAAAAAATGAATCCAGAATTAGAAACAGAGTTAACAGCGTTAGCTGAAAAGTATCAAGTAAATCTTTATGGCAGTGTAGTGTCCGTACAAGGACAAACACCTGTAGAGTTTGTATTTGGAGTAGCTGCTGAGCCAGTAGAGCAGACTGTAGAGCAACCAGCCGATGTACAGGTGGAAACACCAGCACCAGATGCTGAAGTAGCGCCAGAAGCCCAGACAGACACGCAGGCAGAGCCTGTAGTCGAGCCAGCAGTCGAGCCAGCAGTCGAGCCAGCAGTCGAACCTGTAGTCGAGCCAGCAGTCGAACCCGTAGCTGAACCCGTAGCTGAACCCGTAGCTGAAACAGTTCAGGAAACAGCATCAGAGCAGACCTCAGAACAAACACCAGACGCGCAGGTATAAATAAAAGTAAAAGATTGGTTAGGTAAATAATATGCTTTTTAATGCTCAGAACTTCGCCAAGGCAACAGTTCTACAAGGTTACCTAGCAGGAGATACGAATATAGCACTCGTTGCAGGTCAAGGAGCCCGCTTCGGTGCGACTCCTTTCAATGCTGTATGGTGGAATTCAACAGACTATCCAGACCCAAGCGACGATCCGCTCGTCGAAATTGTAAGAGTTACCGAGAATCTGTCTGATGATTTTACAATCATACGTGCGCAAGAAGGAACGACCGCAACTAATAAAAATATTGCAGGTAAGGTCTATAAGATAATAGCTGGCCTAACAGCCATACAGTGGAATAAATTTTCAACCTTATTTCAGACTGCTAATACAAATCAGGTTGTCTATGTAAATTCTAGCGGTGACCCAACAGGTGGGAATATGGTTATAGGTGAAACAGTATCAGGGAATGGTACATCATTTACATTAGCTTATACGCCTGTAACTGGTACTTTAGCGATTTATGCAAATGGACAAAGACTAAGCGTAGCTGCTGGGGATTATACAGTTAGTGGTAAAAATATAAACACAGCAAATTCATGGAGTACCGGGAATATTTTAGCTGATTATATTTATTAAGGAGATTTATGAAAAAAATAATTTTATTTATTTTAATAACAATAGGACTAACAATAGGAATATCGGCTAGTGCTTTAACAGTATTTAATGTCCAACAGGGCGGTACTGGTGTAAGTACTATCACTGGCGTAATTAAAGGGAACGGTATAAGCCCTTTTAGTGTAGCTGGATCAGCAGATGTAATTGCATCTCTTGGATATACTCCTTACAATTCAAGCAATCCCAATAATTATATTGCAAGTACTAATTTATCCGCCACAAATCCGATTACTTATAACTCAAGCACCGGTGCAATAGGTTGGACAAATTCGAATAATTATATCTCAAATATTTCTGGTCAAGATTTAAGTACGGCCAGCAACGCAGTTTCGAAATTTATAAGTTTAGGATCTCTAACAGGGGATTCGCCAATTAGCTATAATTCAACAACCGGTCATATTGGCTTTACCAATCCCGGGTACATAACAGGAAACCAAACTATTACTTTGGGTGGTATTTTATCTGGTTCAGGAAGCACATCAATCACTGCTTCTGCAGCTGCTGGTTATTACATGCCGACAACAACGGATCAAACAAATTGGAACGGCAAACAATCAGCTCTTACTTTCTCAACCGGTTTAACCAATTCGAGCGGAACGGTGACGGTTAATACATCACAAAACATTTCTACGCTTTCAAATTTGACCTCTAATGGGTTAATTAAGACCTCAGGTGGCACCGGAGCATTAAGTATTGCCACAGTTGGCACAGATTATGCCCCAGCGACATCTGGCACGTCTATTCTCAAAGGTAATGGTTCAGGTGGCTTTTCTAACGCTTCAGCAGGTACTGATTATCAGTCTCCTTTAACCTTTTCTGGTAACTTAGTAAATACCTCGGGTACGGTTTCAGATACCTTAATATCTGGTAAATCAGGCGGACAGACTATTATAGGGGGCACTGGTACAACCGACTCTCTTAATTTACAATCAACATCTGGTGTAGGTGCCACAGGTGCGACCATAAACTTCAAAGTAGGGAATAACGGTGCTACTACCGCTATGACTATTTTGAATAACGGCAACGTTGGTATCGGTAATACATCTCCAACATCTCTTTTGTCGGTGGGTTCTACATCCCAGTTCCAAGTAAACTCTTCCGGAGCAATAGCTGCTATGACAGGTGAGACTAACTCTGGTAACATCTCTCTTATTGCCGCATCTCCAGTAATCGATTCTACAACAGGT
>Ga0302280_1004053_pt1 | contig 10234 bp, 11 predicted proteins | sample III_Fen_E1_1_FD_198771 | JGI IMG/M metagenome (GOLD analysis project Ga0302280, IMG submission 198771) | Peat permafrost microbial communities from Stordalen Mire near Abisko, Sweden - III_Fen_E1_1 | ecosystem: Environmental > Terrestrial > Soil > Wetlands > Permafrost | place: Sweden: Abisko...
CCCACCAACATACTCTGACAAAAAGATAAATCATCTCATGAGTTTAGCACGAATTGTTCATCCAACATCAGAGTATACAGGTAGATCACCTAATGGAGGATGGAGATTTTCGTACAAAGATAAGAGTGAGGAGTGTTACACGGGGAACTATCACGAATCTAACGGATTCTACATATTTGAGAACACCGATAAAGGTACTATTTATATGAAATGTATGTCCGATGATTGTAAAGGTATTCGGATACTAGAAGGTAAAGAGAATGTTACACCAAAACTCATTACAAAGAAGTTGTTTTAACAGTAGATACAATCTTCTGTTCTACAAGGACAACCGTTTTCATGAAGATATATTGATATCTCAGAATGCCCTTGCCTGGCAGCATTTAACGTTGCATATACATCCCAAGGGCAACCATTTTCATGAAGATATTTTAGGATCTCAAGATGTCCGTTGCTTGCAGCATACACACAAGCATATTCATGAAAAGGTCCCCCATTCTTATGAACATATTTTACTATCTCCAAATGACCTTTCATCGCAGCATATATACAGGACCACTCATCCCAATGACACTTATTCTCATGAAGATACTTCAGAATCCCTAAATGACCGTTCATTGTCGCGTATGAACAGGCATATTTATCCCATGGATACCGATATTCGTGTAACCATTTTAGATTCTCGAAATATCCGTTTTCAGCTGTAACACAACAAATTCTAGCGTTTCGGGGACAACAATTCTCATGAAGATATTTTAAAATTTCTAAATCACCTGTCCGAGCAGCAATTACCGCAATCTCAATTCTATCGTCATATTCAAAACATCGTCGATACACACATTTTAGAATATCCAAACAACCACGTCTTGCAGCTTCTTCACTACATTCTAGAGCGTCATGTTCAGAAAGAGTTGTTGTATCAGGTACAAAGTATCTGAATAGATCAATGCAGTTGTTAGAGATAGTATCAATCAGTATGTTAATATTAATATTAATATTACTTAAGCGTATTGTATTTTTGTAATTTTTTGATGTATGATCCAAAGACGAGATCGATGATATGTTGAGAAGAGATACAACAACCAATACTAGTTCTTTCGGTAGACAAGATAGAATATCCATCATACCGATCATGACAAGTATAGGGGGAGAGATTGATGATCATACTTAAAATATTCAATTTTTAAGTAATGGATGTAACATAAGGAAATTGAACATCCATGTGGGCGGGGCTGCGTTTCAGCTATGCTTCACTACCCCGACTTTTTTAGAATCATAGATTTTGTCAATTCATTAGGATTCGCTCTTTGGGGATATGCAGTTTATGAAAAAATTGAAATATCTAAATGCTTGAATTGCCCATAGGAGAAAGACTCCCATTACTTGTGCTATGGCTCAAATAATGAATCCTTTTGCAGTATTCTACCAAGGAAACACAATAAAAATCGATCATAATGGTATGACACAACTATTCGATCCCAATTCAGATTTGTCATTATTCATAAATAATAGTGATGGCTCGACCGAACCCATGGCTACTGATGAAGTGTTCGGATTTTGGTTCCCGGGAAAGAATGCAGATGTTGATAAAATATACGAAATGCCTATTCTAGGAAACTTCTATGATGTACCGATACAGATTCAAATACAAATCTACAATAGAAAATTCAAATTCAGAAATGTAGAAGCATTGTTCCATGCATTCAAACTACTGTACATTGATTTCATGAATCGTAACAATAATTTGTTAATTCAGGGGTTCGATTCGTATCAAGATATGACTGGTGAACAATCGTATCAGGCATCGAAACAAACGGCATCGTTATTGAAAAAGTATTCGTTGTGGCACAAATGTAAGTTATCGGTGATGTATCTATTATTAGGGGGAAAGTTTGGATACACAAATAATAGTACATCTTTTGGGAATGTACTATTGACTACAGCTGATGCTTATCTGGCGGAATACACCCCTAATAACTCTGAATGGGGATTCGACTTCATTAAAGAAACAGGGAACAATTGGTTAGGAAGATTATTGATGATCAAGCGTAGAGAGTTAGGTGGATTAGGGAAACCATACTCCCCACATTCAGGGGAGATGTACTATTACCATATAATCAAAACAGATATGAGTAGGTTGATAAATCAACAAAATCAACAAAATCAGCAAAATCAACAAAATCAACAAAATCAACAAAATCAACAAAATCAACAAAATCAACAACAGTTCAAAATACCTAGTTCAATTAGGAATGATATACAAAAGATGTTAGATTATCAAAACAACAAATACGGTAAAAAATATCATATTGCGGAAGAGAGGGCTGCTTCAGGGAAACATGTATATGCGGTGATATTGAATGATGACATTACACCAGGATTTGCAAACTATTTGGGATCTCGAGGATATGATGTGTTTCCGAATAAGAATAACATCATATATGTTAAATCTCAATTTCAACCTCAACCTCAACCTCAATTTCAAATACAACAATTCACAATATCTAATCCGATGATACACACTATTCAAAATATGCTAAACTTCCAAAACAATAATCATGGAAAGAATTATCGAGTTGAAAGAGTTGAAAGAGTTGAAAGAGTTGATTCGGCATCGGGCAAACATCGATTCGGGATTGTGTTGAATACTGATATCACGCCAGGATTTGCAAACTATTTGAAGTCTCAAAGGTATGATGTATATCCGAATAAAAACAACACCATCTATGTTCGATAGATGATGTAATTATTTTATTAGATTTAGATCAAAATGTTCTTCACTATTGGATGATTCTACTACAATCTCATCTGGTTTGTCTCTTTTATCTATATTGAGTAGTTCATCATAATCCGATGAACAGTCATGACCGATGTAGATCAAGCGTGGTCCTGTGGTCTCAGTGATTACATCATTCTCAGACACAATCCATGAATGATATCTCCACAATCCATCAGTCGAAAGGGCAAAACCGGTAAATATACGATTCGACATAGATCTATTATTCAAATACAATTCAATACAGTTATCATGACATGCCGATTGTGTCATCTTGGTATAAATAGTGTTATCGTTTGGTAGATGAATCGTGTCGATTTTAAGGATAGTGTACATTGCATCATTCTCTGGCACACCTACGATATGAGTGTTAGGGAACAAATTATTGACGATTGATTGAAAATCATCATATATTGTAGACCACCATGATCTTGATTTTAGCCAGATAATACGATCCGATTCTACCGAAGTAATTTTTGTTTGAAGAATATGCTGAATATCATTGTTCAGAATATTGTAGGTGTTTATGAAATCCTCTCCCGAAATCGCACAGTTTAGATAGGTGTGATTCATAATAGTAATAATGATAGTGATAATGATCGGATCATTACAATGAATGTCATGACAAAGCAAATTCAAATTTTTAATTTAGGTCAGAATACTTGAAACGGATGGTGATCACATTACGTTTTGCATCATCATCAATGTATTCGAAATCGGAATGTTTGTGCAGGAACCCTTGCCGTTGATCAATGATATAACCGATATCAGAGTTGAGAAGATCACTGTCTATCGATGTATCTGCCAAAGAAACCACATTCTCTTGTATTTCCTCAGGTGACATTTTAGATGTGTCTATATCATCCTTAATTGTACCGATCATCAATCTATGTGGGGTGATATTGTTTAATTTCAATAGAAACATTGCGATGTAGTCGTAAGCATGCGTTTTGTTTGTTTGTGCTTCTACGAAACGAGATTGAGTCCATTTCATACTACAACTACTGTTTTTGGTCGAGTCCGCCGTAGTGATGATGTTGGAATTGGTATCGATGCTATCATTGTTGATTTGTGATGGAGAAGGAGGTGCATAATTACATGGATCAGCTATCAGCGTGATATCAACGGCATATTTTGAGTGTCTTTCAGGATTGACGATAAAATTAATGTAGTTGACAAGATCCATCATTCTGTTTGAAAACTTAGTTTGATAGAGTTGTACGAATTCATGAATAGGTGTACCATCCTTGATATCTTTATTCGATGGGGATACATCAGTGACACCCGTACAGGATGGTGCAAAGAAACCGATCTCGGGACTATCGGAGTACTTGCGAATCATGAAAAGTCGACAATGTTTGTGTCTAAAACTGCAGTTACATGTAAAAGGATTTTTACATCCTTTCAAGATATGTAAGTCTGATTTTCTCATTAGTTCAACAAGTTCATTTAATTCGGTATTAATCGTCGCGAGATTACGGGTGATAAACACGTATCCCTTATTATCGAAACGTTTTCTTAGTTCAAGGGGTGATTTATCTATCTCTCTGATTTTTAAAAGTTCTTTGTTTATTTTCGCTCTTAGATCGATAATACTATCGTCTTTGGTCTGGTGTGGAGCAGATTCTATAGAGGATGAAGACAAGGTCTCAGTTTCGATCTCAATCTTAGTAGGAATATCATCATCAACTGTCAATGTGGTCTGATGTGAAACCGAAACGGAATCTGTTAAAGCTAAAATTAAAGTATCGGTTTTAGTCGGGATATCATCGTTAACTTTTGTATTTGTATCACTATCATCTTTTTTAGATCGGTATCTGTTAAATAATGTACTCAAAAGATATCCTGTTATAAGACCAGCAGATAATGCTACAATTGGGGTATTATCATTATCACTCATTTGTGTCACTAATGAATCACTATATCTTATTTTTTGAAGATGGGCTGTACTTTTTTAACCAGCATCTTTAACCTTTGAAGTTTAGTGGTAAGTTAAATGTAAGCGTAGTAACGTTTCGTGGTATCACCGTAAAATAATTTCGGCGCTGATATTGTTTTCGCTATTGCTCCGTAACGTTGTCCCATATATGAATAATGTATCACATAGTAGCTATCATATTGTTCATGATGTTTGGTCATGATAGCGTGCTTATCGTATGTCGTTTGGATAATTTGTAATAAAGCATCTTGTGCTTCTTTTCGTGTATCCTTGTAAGGTCCGGACACTTGTTGTCCCATATGTCGTATTGTATTATATTATACGGGGTTATTGCATATGACCACTACACAAACTGTCAAATATATACGTCCCGATGTGTCTGATAGTCTTAAAGCTCCGAATCAGACTGAATACGATGAGAATGTAGCGATACTGACTCGATCGATACCGGATAACGACTCAATGTTGATATCCCATAGATCTTATGATATTATACTCATATATCGTACAATAGCTGTTATTGCACTATTGTTATTGTTTGTATTTATCGTACATATTGTTATAAACATAATGATGTTTCCAGATACACCTTGGACATTCGGATTCTTCGATTACAAGATGAATTCATTGTAATTGTAACTTCCTATCGTGATCTTATGTGATTATGTTTATGCATATGCAAACGCCATTTCTCTATAACACCTACACAGCAGTACAGGGATAGCATATCCGGAGTAAAACTCATCTTGTAACCAAACGTAAACAAGTTTTTTGAAAACTCACTATCTTCATAACCTACGGATCTCTCTGGAACTCGATGTGTATTAAAGATACTTGACTTTACCGAAATGTGTCCTGCAACCACGGGTACATATTTATTGTTATCATCGATCGCATCTATGAATCTATTGTTACAACTGTATATGAATTTGTTAAACACACGTTTAGTGATCTGTATCGAATTTATTGTAGTAATGAGATCCGCGGTTGGTATTATTTTTTGACATTTCATACAATCATGCAAAAATGCATCAATATCGTATTTGGTAAACGCGTTGTGTATGATTTCTAATCTTTGTGGATGCATAAAATCGTCAGCATCAAAAAAAGATATGATATCTACATCATCTTTGATCTGATCTACGGCGATATTTCTGTTTTCACCAGCATTCTTTAAAAGTTTAGTGGTAGTAATCTTTATCGGGAACGTTGTAACGAATGTTGGAATGGCGATGACATCAGTTAGACCGGAGATACTGATCGATACGATGTGTGGTTTGAGTGTTTGGTTTTCTATCGACAACAGTAAACGATCCAGATACTGAATGTAGTCCGAATGACACGGTACACACACACCTATCTTCATTTGTATATATATTGTCTACCGTGTATTTTTGTGTCGAGTGATAGTGTGTTGAATATCTTTACGAATACCCAGACAACGATACATAGACAACATATCAGGAGTAAACTTGATTTTGTATCCGGCATTAAACAAGTCTTTGGTGTACTGATTGTCTTCATAACCTATTGCGTTCTCTGGGACTCTATTAATAAAAAAGACACTTATCCTAAACGAAATATGTCCTGCGGCCACAGATACATAGTTGTTATTATCATCAAATGTAGCTACGAATTTCGTTGTATTGCATGAAGTTTTATCAAATATCTTCCCAGTTGTTGGTATCTGATCTACTCTTTTCATTAGTGTGTCCGCATCATCGGCTCTTGAACATGTTTGATATCCGTGCATGAATACGTGACATGTGTTATCTTGAAATGCATTGTTTATGATTTCTAATCTTCGACGATGCATAAAATCATCTGCATCAAAAAAAGTAATGATATCAACATCATTTTTAATTTGATCTACAGCAATATTTCTGTTCTGACCCGCATTTTTTGAAAGATTCGTGGTGCTGATCTTTAATGGAAAAGATGTAGTGAATGACGGAATGATCGTACTTGGTAGTATCCCCGAGATACTGATCGACACGATATGGGGTTTGAATGTTTGATTCTCGATCGAGAGAAGTACGCCATCCAAACAGTTGATGTGTCCTAGATAACAAGGTATGCAAACACCGATTTTCATATTATATATGATGCCATACATAAAACGGACCATGACTGGTATTTTAACTTTAGCGAGATCCATGAAATCGATATATAGACAAGACATCGGGAGTAAATTTAATTGTAAATCCAGCATCGAATAAGTTTTTAGTGTAGAGACTATCTTCGAAACCTATTGCGTTCTCATGAACTCGATATGTGGCAAATATGGATACTCTGAGTGAGATGTGTCCGTTAACTACGGGTATTTCCCTTCCACTATCATCACTTATCACATGTATGTACGTGCGATCAGGTGGAATGGTACTGGACAATATTTTTTCACTAATCTGTATCGGTTTTGCTTTTTCAATTATCTCATCATCGGTCAAATTTCTCAAACATGTCCAATATCCATGCATAAATACGTCACATGTGTCATCTTTAAACGCTTTATCTATGATTTCTAACCTTTTTGGATGCATAAAATCATCCGCATCGAAGAAGGTTATTATATCAATATCATCCTTTATCTGATCCACTGCAATGTTCCTGTTTTGACCAGCATTCTTTTTGAGATCAGTTGTAGTGATTTTTAATGGGAATGTTGTAGTAAATGTTGGAACAACTATATCATCTGTTACTCCCGATATACTGATCGATACAATGTGGGGTTTTAATGTCTGATTCTCAATCGACATCAGAAGACCGCCCAGATATCTTATATGAGCATAATAACACGGTACGCATACACCAATTTTCATTTTATATATTATTGGTTTATATAAAAAGTGTTTATGGAGATGTGATTTAACACTAATTCTTAAAAGCTTTAATAGTCAATCGTTTGATATGTTTTACCATGATAGGAGGTACACCGTTCGTGATCAGTCTGGTATACATCTTATTTGCTACATCTAAACTCTTCTGTTCAAATATCGTGACAGGAAGAGGATCTTTGTTTCGGGGATCGTTCTTCATACAAACGTAATCGAATGAACCACCATCTTTATCATTGGTTTCTAGAACAGTGATCATGTTGTTCTTGATATTTTGTAGATGACCATAGAACTGTATCTCTTCATCAATCAAGATTTTTTGGATCGACACATTATCATGAACTCTTTTAAGGTGATAATTTAGAATGTCCGATATGATCCCTAGAATAATAGGTCTGTTCATTGTCTGTTCTATCGTATAATCATTGAGATAGAGATAGTAGTATGTCATCAATCTTCTAAATATCTTACGTAGAACGTGACCCCGACCCGTACCATCAAAGATAACGCTATCGAATAATGCTACGATAAGTGTCCTAAAATGATCACAGAATATTCTATAGGCACAATCGATATTGTAATTATCGGACAACGGATCATAACAGTCCGTATAAGGTTTTCCACAGTTGCTCATGGCTTGAGCATATCCCATAAGGTAATGAAATACATCTGTTGTGTAGATCGTAGGTTTTTTCTGAAGAACCATGCACAAACGTTCCATCCCCATTCCCGTATCAACAAAAAATCGATCTAGTTTCTTGTATTGATATCGAACTTCTTTAATATTATCAGATTTGACTTTTGTTCGTTCGTACTGAATAAATACATTATTCCATATCTCGATCAGAGTCGGATCATCTTGATTGACGAGCTCCGGTACAACTCTGGCAACACCATTGATATCAGATTCGGACAGATCATAATGAATCTCTGTACACACACCACACGGTCCGGTCTCGGCCATCATCCAGAAATTATCTTTGAAGTTTCCCTTGACAATATGGGACTCTGGAACGTATTTTAACCAGATGTCATGAGACTCTTCATCTGCTTCTAGATTCTCTGTTGGATCCCCTTGAAAGTACGTCACATACAGTCTGGAACGATCCAATGCCAGATGTTCAGTTAAGTACGTAAATGCTAGACGAATCGCCTCTTCTTTCTGATAAGAGTTGATGGACCAATTCCCTAACATCTCAAAACTCGTCAAATGATAAGAATCCAAACCGACATCATCAAGATCATTGTGTTTTCCTCCAGCTCTAATACATATCTGTGAATTACATAGTCTACGATACTTTTCTTCTTTTTCCTCAGATAAAGGAATCGACTTCAAAAACTCTTCCTTTAGTTGATTCATACCGGCATTGACAAACAATAATGATCGATCATTATTGAACACCTTTGATGGATTTAGTAGTTTATGTTTGTTGTCCCGAAAGAATCTAATGAAATCTTCCCTTACGTCTAGAGATTTGACCGAAGGTTGTTTAATCATGGTATTTTAACTGTATTTATTGATCTTGATTAGTAATGACTTATTCTGAATATGTGATTACAATTTCAACATTTTTTGTATAAATTAAAAAGTTAATTTTCATCCCATACATCATCTAATGCTGTGATTATCTTTCGGATGTGGGTTTTCATGAATTGTTTCTCTAGTTCGATGATTTCTAATACATTAGGTGTATCTGCTTGAGTTATATCTTGTATGTTGTATGTTGTATCTTGTATGTTGTATTGCATATGTTAAATGTGTAGTGTTGTTGTTCGCACATAGTAATTAGATCCTTTTTGATATGGGATCTACAAATATTTACAAATTTCAGCAATAAAACAAAGATTAACAGTAGTTATTGGTCACAACAAACGCTACGATAGCATCGAATATGAATCCTAGTTGTGAATCAGATTGAACCATTTCGTTACGACATTCGCGTAAAGATTGAACCGTTCTCACAAGATTGATTGTAATCTCTGTTATGGATTCACCTGTATTGATCTTGGTTCTGATCTCATTTTTAATCGCTTCAATCGCACAAAAAACACCGGTTCTTCCAACACCCCCACTACAATGTACAACAACGTTATCGGAATTGATAGGTCGATAGATTTCGTAGATCTTCATGAAGTTATCGAATTTTTGCATATCTGGTGCCGCAAAATCCGTCCATTCCGTAAAATGAATATGATGGATGATCTGATCACTGTCCAAGATATCATCATTTGGTTCGTTATCAAGGATGTAGTTATCGATATTGTCACCTACACAATGACTTGCATACCTGAAATTAGCCTTGCGAATAACTATCTGTGTTACATCTATGTACATAAACTTTTGTGGAATCGTTATTGCTTTTATCCAAAAGTCGCCGTAACGAGCCCATCTGGCTCCGAATCGTGATTCACCGGCAGGTGGAATGTATCTGTCTGCTTTTATGTAATCGCCCTCAATGTAAGGTGTCAACATCAAGATAACTTCTATCTTGTTCGAGTACAACATATCATAGAAACGTCTAAAATCTCTCTCTGGTCCGGGAACAGGTGCACTACAAACGATACAATTCTGTGTTGATCCGAGTGTAATCCTGGATGCGTCAACGATCTTGTCATTATGTTGCTCAGTTACCATCGTTTCCTCAATCAAAAAATCATTACTGTATCGACACAGTTGATCATCAT
>Ga0302280_1004055_pt1 | contig 10230 bp, 12 predicted proteins | sample III_Fen_E1_1_FD_198771 | JGI IMG/M metagenome (GOLD analysis project Ga0302280, IMG submission 198771) | Peat permafrost microbial communities from Stordalen Mire near Abisko, Sweden - III_Fen_E1_1 | ecosystem: Environmental > Terrestrial > Soil > Wetlands > Permafrost | place: Sweden: Abisko...
TGCTCCTTTATAGTCACGCAGATCATATTTCGTGTGCCCCCTGTTGTAGTAAGCGTTAGAATATGCCGGGTCAAGCTCAATGGTCTTATTATAATCTAAGATTGCGCCGTTATATTCTTCCAGGGCATATTTGGCATTTCCTCTATTATTATAGGCATCTGTATCGGCAGGGTTCAGCGCTATAGCCTTATCATAGTCTGCTATTGCACCCTGGTAGTCTTCTAGTTCTGCTTTTGCATATCCCCTGTCGTTATAAGCGTCAGTAAAATTAGGATTGATCGCAATGGCTTTATTGTAGTCTGAAATTGCACCGCTGTAATTTCCCGAGTCTGCTTTTATATCCCCCATTTTAAAATACTGTATACTTGTCTGGCAATAGCATTTGACACTCTGTGAGAAAACAAGGGCTAAAAGCAATATCCTCTTCATATTAATTCATTTATATTTACTCAAAACTACATTTTTTCAGCCTATTATGTTCATTTTTAACTTTTGTTAACGAGTTATAGTTCGGTTTATCAGGTATCGCTTATAAATTATACTTATATCATTTTCTGACAAAAATCATGTTTTAAACTAAAGATTATCATTTTTTAAACATTATTGGCTTCTGACCTTTACATCATTAAAATTAAAGAAAATGAAAACAATATTTAAACACAGGTCTATCATGGCATTTTTACTTCTGCCTCTTATACTTATGTATGCATTTACATCAAAATACGGCGGGGTGGCAACACCCTGGAAAGCCCCTGCAACGGCTGATGCAAGCAAAAACCCGTTAACGGGCAATGCCGCAGCTACAGCGGATGGCAAAAAAATTTACACTACTTATTGTGTTGCCTGCCACGGTGATAAAGGAAAAGGCGATGGCGTAGCTGCTGCCGGACTGCAAAAACAACCGGCAGACCATACATCTTCGGCAGTACAAAGCCAGACAGATGGGGCTATTTTCTGGAAAATAAGCGAAGGGAGGAACCCTATGCCTTCCTATAAAGCAATGCTTTCTGAAACACAGAGATGGCAGTTGGTAAATTATATACGTACACTGGCAAAACCATCTAAAAAATAAATAACAAATAAACTAAATACTTACTATGAAACAAAAAATTCTAATGACATTGTTTGGTATGCTCATAGGTATTACCAGCGTATGGTCTCAGACAGACTCAACGGCACCGGCCCCGCCGCCGAATTCCCCTTCTTCAGGAACCAAAAAATTATTTCTTCCTGGCGAAGCAATTACTATGTACCAGTACAGCAGTACAAAAGGCACCCCAGATAACAGTTCTTTTACTCCAGTACAAATATCCATGTTCCCCTTGGTGAAAGTCAGTGACAGGATATTTTTTGATGGTGGCATACAGTTTGGCATTACTGACGGTGGCGCTGTAAATGTGGGTCTAATAGAAATGATGCTCTATTACAGGATCACACCATGGATGAGCGCTTTTGTTGGGAATATTGCCCCCCATTTTGGCGTTTATGAAGGATTGCTTGACGATTTCACATGCAGGTTCGGCACCGGGGTAGCCCCAGTGGGCATGGTACACGGCCCTGTAAACCAAAATGGTGTTGGAATTCAGGGCGGTTTCCAGGCAGGTTATTCTAAATTTACCTACCAGTTTTATGTTGTTAATGGCCCGCAGCTCATCACGGATACTATAACACATGGGGCCGGCAACCAAAGCGGAGAGATGAGTTATGGGCAAGTAGTAGATACCAAGCGCGCCAAAGGGTACGGATGGCACGTTGGTTTCCTGCCTTTTTCTAATTCCAGACTTGAACTAACCTATTCAGGTGAATATACACCAACAACAGTTCCTGATGGTAGCGGCCTTCAAAATGTTAGCTCTACCGCCATGGCTTTCGGCTTAAATTATTACCAGGTTTTTAACCCTGTTATGGTTAGGGTAATTGCCGAGTATGACATGATAGAAGCAAGCAATGCAAATTATACTATACCGAGCTCAACAGGAACCGATTCATCTTATACATATAAGAATAAACAAAATGGCTGGTTCTCGGGAGCAACGCTTAGGGCTACAGGTTCAAAAAATAATTTTATAAAAAACATGGAAATAGCTGGTCGACTGGGTGCATATAACCCTCCACAAAATGCACTTTGGGGTGGCAACCAAACTACTCAAACCACTTTCTGCGTAACAGAATACCTAAAATGGGATTTGCCTTTAAGCCTTGAATACGATGTTTTAAAACAGGCTGGAAGCCCCGACACGAAAATTTTCTCAGCAATTGCCTTTTTTAGGTTTTAGTAATTATTAAAAAACAAAGAAATGAAAAATAAAATTAAAGTAATATTTTTTTTAGCATCAGTGCTTACTTTAGGGGGCGCTGCTATTTACGGGTGCAAGACGCCTGCATCCATTGCGGCAAAGTCGGGTGCACAGCTTTGGGGCGAAAACTGTAACCGCTGCCATAACGCACCAGACCCTACCACTTATAGTGATGACCAATGGGATGTAGTGGCTGAGCACATGCGCCAGAAAGCATTGCTTACTGACGTGGAGATAACCAAGATAAGGGACTTTTTAAAATCTGCCAATTAAGGTTATATTCAATAAAATGAATAGTTTTGTAATGGTTCCTGCCCCATTGACAGGGAATAAATAAAATCCAAAGTAAAATGAAGCAGAAATTTTTTCTCGCAGCAGTGGTTGTAACATTAGTGGTTGCAGGCTGCACTTCAAATCAATCGACGGAAAATAATAATACCGCCGCACCTGCCAGTGGGAATGCTCCTGCGGCAACTGCAACTAAGGATACGGTGTATATGGCGCAGGGTTCTAATGATAAAGGCATAGGCAGGTTTAAAAATATACAACTAACACATCCGCTTGATGCAGGCATGGCTGATAAAGGAAGCGCTATTTTTAATTCGCAATGCATAGCTTGCCATAAACTTAGCGATGAAAAATTAGTTGGTCCGGGTTGGAAAGGCGTAACTGACCGCAGGCAGCCAGAGTGGATTTTGAATTTTATTACCAACACAAGCGTAATGCTTGATAAGGACCTTGTAGCCCAGGCTGAAATGGTAACGTGCGTAGTAAGGATGCCAAACCAGAACCTGACAGATGAGCAGGCCCGCAATATTTTGGAATTCATGCGGAAAAATGACGGCAAAAATTAATACGGCCAATGATGGACATTCAATATAATCAGTAAATTGCTGATTATATTGAATTAGTCCGGGCTGTAATCATACGGCTTATCCCAATAAATAAAGCGCCTATAAACAGGAATATCCCAATCACCCAAAGTACCCAGAGGCAAAAAGAATAGCCAAGGGTAAAACTTAGCCCCTGCATAGCAAGTATAGCCTCGTTGCAGATGACAGCTGTGCTAAAAAGAATAAGTGCAAACCGGGTAAATATACTTCGCACATTCAGTATCCCCGAATTGGAGTAGTAACCAAGCAGGAAATGCGTGACGAACCCGAGAAATACAAGGTGAAGAAATGCCATTATTATCGGCCTGTTGCCAAATACCTGGTCGCCGACTACTGGAATAATTAAAAACCCCTGCAAAAACAGCTTAACAGCAAATGCCAGTATTGCAACAGAAAACAGGTATTTTACTATCGGCGAGAGGTTATGAAAGCTTTTTCGCATCACACCTATCGACATCACAAACCAAAGAAAACTAAGAAAAACAAGTATACTTCCAATCACAGCTACCACCCAAAAAAGTGGCCTTGGGTCCTGCCATAAATAGGACAAAAAAAGCGATGGGAGCACCGAGCAGGTAAGCAATATTGAGAACCATTTTAAAACCCTTATCCCTTTGCTGTCCAAAAAAGGGATAAAATATTGAAAAAGCAAAGCCAAAGCAGCTAGACTAAAAAAACCGTTGTATTGAAAATGCAGATAAGTAAAAAGAGCATCCCTGTATAGAATGCCGTTAAGAGACTGCACTGAAAACAAATATGCGATCATAAATGCCCCACCTGATGATAATACAAGTGAAAGAAGGGCCCCCACTGAAAGCAGCAAGACGATCTTATTCACTTTAGCTTTGAAAGCATCCCTTATGAAAACCCATGTAAAAATATAGGTTGCAAAAATTAAAAGTGTTGAAAATATAGTGCTGAAATGCCCGTTGCCTTCTGCAGCATAGGTAAATAAAAGCACCCATGAAAAAAAGAAAATACTGCCGGTCAGCCACCAGTATATTGCTTTTTTCTGGAATTCGGCTGGAAGGATATGGCGTATCATTAACACGATAAGCCCCAGTGTCACCCACCCATTGAATGCAAAATGGGCGTGGGCATCGGATAAATAGTTGTAATTGATAAAAGGGATATTAAAGAGCATTTTTGTCCTTAATGTCATCCCTAAAAAGGCAACAGTGCATAGTCCTAATATAGATAGATTAATGCCTGCTTCATGTTTTTTGGCGCTTTGCGGTACGTTCATATTCAACTTATTGAACAAATTTATGGCTTTTTTCAGTGTATTGTAAAAAAACGGATGATAATTTACTATTGACATATCTTATAATAGATAATTTACTTTTGACAAAGTGGGAATTTCTTATTCCGAATGACTCCATGATAGTATTTACAGATTTAGAGGGAATTAAAATTAAGGCGTAAAATTTGTTAATGATAAGTTAAACAATTCTTAGATTATCAGGTTATTATAAAATAAAATAAAAAAAGGCAGGCTTTTTGCGTAAGAATAATAAAAGCGATTAATAAATTTGAAGATATGAAAAAGAAAACCAAAATTTTTGCATTGTTGAGTGCATTGTTTATTGCTTTCGCAATATTACCGGAAAAGGTGATGGCACAGGACCCTAACAGCCCTCCGCCACCACAATACCAAAGTACACCGCCTCCACAGCAGGATCCTAATGCCCCTCCTCCGCAGCAAGACCCAAACGCCATGCAACAGGCTCCTCCTCAGGAAGAACCGCAAAACGGAGATTACCAGGAATTTTACAGCCAGCTTTCCCCTTATGGCCAATGGGTAGATGAGCCAACATATGGATACGTATTTATTCCTACAGTAGGGCCGGGTTTTTACCCATACCGTAGCCGCGGCCATTGGGAATATACCGATATGGGATGGACATGGGTATCTAATTATCCGTTCGGATGGGCATGTTTCCACTATGGCCGCTGGAATTTTGATAATGTTTATGGCTGGTTTTGGATTCCCGGAAGTGTATGGGCTCCTGCATGGGTGGCATGGGGTGGTTGCCCCGGCTACTATGGTTGGGCTCCTCTCGGCTTTGGTATGAGGATAGGTGTCCGGTATGATTTTCCGGCAGACCACTGGTGCTTTTTGCGTGCAGGCTATATGGGCAGGGCAGATATATATCACTACTATGAGCCACGAGGCAATAATGGAGGGTTTTTGAGAAATCATTTTACATATATAAATGAAACTCATATAAACAACGGAAGATCTTTTTATTCGGGCCCGCGAGTTGAAGAGGTACAAAGATATACAGGAGCACCTATTCATTCAGTGGCGATACGTGAAAGCCCGACCCCTGGCAGGACTGTTGTCAATGGCAACCAGGTAAATATGTACAAACCTCAGGTGAGGCCGGTGACTGCCGGAGCTCATCCTGCACCACAAAACCATATGCCTATAAACCAGGCTCCATCTTTATCACAACGGAATGCAGCATACAGGCAGGCACATCCGGCTAATGCCGCCCCAGCAAGACAAGCTGCGCCGCAACAGACACGGCAGGCAGCACCGCAACAAAGACAAGCTGCGCCCCAACAGCAAAGACAAGCTGCGCCGCAACAACAAAGACAGGCTGCGCCTCAGCAAAGACAAGCACCTATGCAACGCCAGGCATCAATGCGCCAGGCTCCCCAACAGCGTGAAGCACCGCGCCAGGAAGGCGGCGGTGGCAGGAGATAATAGTAATTGCAATCATAAAAAAGCCCCGGCTGGAAATTCCAGAAGGGGCTTTTAGTTTTATTAAAGGTCTAACTGGAAGTATTTTACTTATTCACAGTATCCAGTACCGCCATTACTTCTTTTATAGCCGAGGCACTTGTGTTTACAAGGGCCATTTCTTCTTTATTCAGTTTCAGTTCTATTATTTTCTCGATGCCGTTTTTGCCAAGCACTACCGGCACGCCCATATAGATGTCATTCAGACCATACTGGCCGGTAAGCCATGCACAAACAGGAAGGATGCGTTTTTGATCGCGTACAATAGCTTCAACCATTTGAGCTGCAGCTGCACCCGGCGCATACCAGGCAGAGGTGCCAAGAAGGTTTACAATTTCTCCACCGCCTTTTTTTGCACGATCAACTATTTCATCAAGTCTTTTCTGACTTACAAGTTCCGTAACTGGTATACCGCTTACAGTTGTATAACGTGGCAGTGGCACCATTGTGTCACCATGGCCGCCAAGGAGCATTGCCTGTATATCGCGGGGAGAAATATCAAGCTCTTCGGCAAGGAAAGCACGGTAACGTGCAGTATCCAGAATGCCTGCCATGCCAAAAACTCTTGAAGAACTTACCTGTGCAGTAAGATATGCGCAGTAGGTCATTACGTCCAACGGATTGGAAACTACTATGATAATAGCTTCAGGAGAATATTCGATTACTTTTTTAGTAACGCTTTCTACAATTTTCGCATTAGTAGTGATAAGGTCATCACGGCTCATCCCCGGCTTGCGCGGTAGGCCGGAAGTAATAACAACTACATCTGAACCGGCGGTTTTGCTGTAGTCATTGGTAACCCCGATAACACGGGTATCGTACATATTGATGGGAGCGGTTTCCCAGATATCGAGCGCCTTGCCTTCAGCAAAGTTTTCTTTTATATCTACCAAAACAACGGTATTGGCTATGCCGCGCTGGGCCAGTACGTCTGCACAAGTAGCGCCTACATTCCCGGCCCCGATTACACTTACTTTTGTCATGTTTTTACTATTGATAAAAAATTTGCCGCAAAGGTAGGGATTGTTTAAAATTATAAATTATAAATGATGAATTATAAATTGACGGGTTTTGGGTGCAGGTGCATAAGGACGGCCGGCAGTGGTGATGGGTTGCACCCTTTCCCTCTATAATAGAGGGAAATTGAGGTTTTTTTTAAGAATTAGAGGCCAGATGCGTTTAAATCAACTTTTTTGCAAGCGTGTTTCAGAAATTAGAGGCCAATTTAATTTGTTAGAGGCATTTTTCATTTTTGGGTCTTTTGGGGTTTGGGGGGTTACGAAATCATTTTTTCTTAATGGGAAAGATACGACTTCTTTCGGACATTTCCAAATTTCCTATGCCTTTTCTTCCTTGCTGTCCTATTGAAAATATCTGTCCCGATTTTGGAGCCAGTCCCGATGCTTTTAAACCCCTGACGGTGTTATCACCGTCAAGAAAAAGCATAAATGCTTGTTGGTGAAAACACCAACAAGGGTAAAAATGATGATCTTTGCAAACAACAGGATTGAGTTAATTCTACCTACCACCATTTCTGTTTTTTGCTTCTAAACCTTCTTTATTTTCTAAATTTCAATGTTTTTCTTCAATATTCTTTCTTTGCACGTAAATCCCCTCACGTTCTCCTAAACCAGATTTGCCTAAAATAATAATACTAAAACAGAAAATTATGATTGTCAAAATAATGTATGCTATAATAAAATATGAACCTTGCCTGGATTTTTTTTTACTCTCATTTTTAAATTGCTCTTGCGCTTTGCTTTCCCCGCCTAAAAAAAAGAAATAGATTACCAACAGTAGATATATTAGAATGGCAATCGCAATGAATAAATTATCATAGGAAACACCAAAAAGATACGTAAAGTAAGAATAATAAATATCTTGAATAGTAATAATATTAAAAAAAAGAAGAACACACACAGTCGCAACAGATGAAATACTTGCGCCTATTGTAACTCTCCCTCTAGTGGCAAAGCGATATAGTTTATAATATAAATATTTTACAAATAACATTCTTGCAATTTTATTAAGTCCATCCTCATCAAATTTTAATAGGTTGCAGAACAGGTGGATGGAAATACTCATTTATCGCCTTGCCGACCGATTCCTGTGCCGGCTTCAACACTCCAGAGGATTCTACACATAGGTAAGCAATCCCTAGGACTACCGCAATAGGAGCTCCTACTCCTGATGCTGCTGCAAGAGCTATTGTCAAACAAATGCCCCCCATTATTGCTGCGAAGACTCCTTTGCCCGTCTCCTCATCATTGTTTGTCTTGATTCCATGTACAACATGGTAAGCGCCTATAAAAATACCTACTATTTCTAAACCAGCCCCTACTGCTCTTGCACCAAGACTAACCGCCTCAGACCCGTTCGGGCGCATTTGCAATGCGTTAGGCTTTTTTGGCGTTTGTAACGCCCTTCCTATTCAGCGTGAGCGTATTGCAAACGCGCTCAAACGGTTCAACTGCCTATCCCCTTTAATTTAAAATTTATAATTCAAAATTCATAATTGCCCTCAAATCACCATCTCCGGTATCTCCCCCTCCACAATAAGCTTACCGGCGGTTTTAGCTATGATTTCTTCTACAGATACGCCCGGGGCGCGTTCTATAAGCTTGAAGCCATCGGGGGTAACATCCATTACGCAAAGTTCAGTCACTATTTTTCTTACGCAGTTTACGCCGGTCAGGGGAAGATTACATTCCGGCAATAGCTTGCTTTCGCCTTCTTTATTGGTATGCATCATGGCTACCATGATGTTTTCAGCGCTGGCTACCAAATCCATGGCGCCGCCCATGCCTTTCACCATTTTACCGGGAATTTTCCAGGAGGCTATATCGCCTTTTTCTGATACCTCCATAGCGCCAAGCACAGTAAAATGGATATGCTTGCCGCGTATCATCGCAAATGAGTCAGCTGAATCGAAAACCGCAGAACCGGGAATATACGTAATTGTTTCTTTGCCTGCATTTATCATATCAGGGTCTTCACTGCCTTCTTCAGGATAAGGCCCCATACCGAGAAGCCCGTTTTCTGATTGCAGTATAACTGTAATACCTTCAGGGATATAATTGGCAACCAATGTCGGTATGCCGATACCAAGGTTTACATAGTACCCGTCCTTTAGTTCCTGGGATATTCTTTTTGCTATTCCAAATTTATCGAGCATAGTTATTAAGTTATTGGGTTATTGAGCTGTCTTTCTTACCGTTCTTTTTTCAATTCTTTTTTCATAATTCACTCCCTGGAAAATACGCTGGACGAAAATTCCCGGCGTATGAATAAAATTAGGGTCCAGTTCGCAGGGATCTACGAGTTCTTCCACTTCGGCAATAGTTATTTTTCCGGCCATAGCCATCAGGGGGTTAAAATTGCGGGCTGTCCCTTTGTAAACAAGGTTTCCGAGCCTGTCGCCTTTCCATGCTTTTACTATTGCAAAATCGGCGGTAAGGCCCAGCTCCATAATATATTTTTTGCCATTAAATTCACGTACTTCTTTGCCGATGGCCACTTCTGTGCCATAGCCTGCCGGGGTAAAAAAAGCAGGTATACCAGCGCCTCCCGCACGGCAGCGTTCTGCCAGCGTACCCTGAGGAATCAGGTCCACTTCCAGTTCACCACTAAGCATTTGCCTTTCAAATTCAGCATTCTCGCCTACATAGCTGGAGATCATTTTCTTTACCTGGCGGGTTTGCAGCATCAGGCCAATGCCGAAATTATCTACACCTGCATTATTAGAGATGCACGTTAACCCTTTCACTCCTTTGCGCACTAGTGCAGCGATACTGTTCTCAGGGATACCGCATAACCCAAAGCCGCCAAGCATAAGCATGGCATTATCCGGAATATCACTTATAGCCTCATCAGCATTATTAAAGACCTTGTTCATTATTTTAATTTTAAACGCCTCAAAAGTAGGGAAACCTGAGCAATTTAGGATTGACGAATATCAGGAATCGGGAAAGCCGTAAAAAAACATATATTTACCTAAATTTGCCTTTTTTTATGCAATTTAACTATTTAGCAATTTGACAACGAATTCAAATATCCCGAAAAACCTTCCTTCTAATTTCTTCATGACGCAGCTTAGTAATGGACTGCAAGTACTTGTAATAGAAGACCACAGCGTACCGCTGGCAACCATTGAACTGGTAGTAAAAAACGGCGCTTTTGTACAGACGCCCGATATTGAGGGCCTGGCGCATTTATACGAGCATATGTTTTTTAAGGCTAATAAAACCTATCCCAGCCAGGAAGAATATATGGAAAGGGTTAAGGAGCTTGG
>Ga0302280_1004061_pt1 | contig 10226 bp, 8 predicted proteins | sample III_Fen_E1_1_FD_198771 | JGI IMG/M metagenome (GOLD analysis project Ga0302280, IMG submission 198771) | Peat permafrost microbial communities from Stordalen Mire near Abisko, Sweden - III_Fen_E1_1 | ecosystem: Environmental > Terrestrial > Soil > Wetlands > Permafrost | place: Sweden: Abisko...
CCATTTGTGCGTTGGTCGTCGTTTGCATATTCCTCTGACTTTCTATCAGACCATCCGTTCAAAAGTGTTTTGCAGAGGTCTCAGTTTGCGTTGGATTCCATTTTGCTTCGTCATAAACAAATCCTAAATCATACCCCTGCCTTGTCGTGTAATAGCCTGCCTTTTCCACAGCAAATCCGAGAATTCCTGAATAAGCACGGTGCAATGCTATGAAAACACCGTTTGTGTCAGTCAGTCCGTCTATCGAAGCCGGTTGTGACTTGGAATAATAACCAACACCCGTTTTGGCTGAGGCCACAGGCTGTCCAGTATCATCCACTACTATAAGCGTTACTTTCCATTCGTGTTCTATGAGAGATGCCTGCGCACGGGCAGCAATAGTGATACTAATAAAAAATAGACAGATTAAGTTTTTCATATTTATTTTAGATTTCCTAAAGTTACAATTTGTTCGAACAGTTTGCAGGTGAATGGATAGGCCACATAATCGAAGTCCGAATGATACCAATTATTGTTATGTTCGCCTCCCGTAAATCGTGCTTCTGGCCAACCGTTTTGGAGCGAACTGCTAGTCATATCGAAATTATGCGGGTTATTAGGTTGATCAAGTATTGTGAGGACATTTGCCCCCGCCGGTAGTGTGAGCGCAGGAATGGCGTCGGACAAGATGCGGTCGCGGTTGGCTGCGGCGTAAGCGCTGCCGTCCGAACCGTAGAGCGCGGTGTCTGCGGTAAAAAGCTCCGCCCCCACAAAATCAGATGACACGTCAAAAAAGGCGTTTGTTTGCAGTTGCGAATCCGGCAGCAACGCCGCCGTTCCCGCCGCCATGTGTTCACCTGCAATACCATACCATTGGTCATTGAACTTCCAGCCGCCGTGATCACTGCTCAACACTTCATTGCCGCCCATCAGCCCTTTTTCTTTTTCCTGTAATGCCCAAAGATAAGAGGCCACCGGTGTGCCATCAAAGATGTCATCCCATGCCACACCAATAAGGCTTGGAGTTGGGTTGGGCTGCTCCCGCAACACCTCTTCGCCACTGGAATAGAAATTGTAAATATCCACGCTGGCCAGATTGCCCAGACGATTGTTCCATGTCAATTTGCTGCGGGCATCATTGGTCGGGAATAGATCATGCCATTCGCTTGCCCACAGCCGGTTCGTGTAATCAGTCCATTGGGAGTTGATCATGTTTGCGGCGGGTGAAACGGTACCATCAATCGCTTCCATCGCCACAGCGGAATCAATCATAAAGTAATGGCTCGGCGTCGCACCATAATCACTGATGGCGCTCAAAACCACCATGTTGCCCAGACTGTGAGCCGCCACCGTTGTTTCTCCCGACAAATTGCCAAGAAAAGCTGCAAGGGACGATGCGGTCAAAAGGGCGTTTACCTCATTCGTCTGGAGGTCGGTTGTAACATTTGGAATGCCCGGAATATAACCTTGTGTTACCGCCCCATTCCAAGTCACGCCATAAAACTTTGCCATTGAACCAGACCAGTAAAATCGTTTGAACATTTCGCTTTCCACCCCGCGCGCCTGTTGCGGGTTGACGTTGTAGCCGTGCAGAAACACAAGGTTTTCACCATTGTTTTGAGGCTCGTTCGGCACATCGGAATCTGCAAGCCGATCTGATGCACCTCCAGTTCCGCCAGCCGCCGCCATCAAGTTTTTATGCCGGAACAATTGTTCCACACCACTGAAGCTTAGATAAAGTGGAACAGCTCCCAATTTCTGGCCATTGAGCCAGATTTCAAGCATCAACGGTTTAGTCGTTGCCTTGAATCCTTCCACAAGAATGATTCCAGTGCCTCCGTTGGCTTGAACTTGAGACAGCCAATTCGTGTCCAGCTTAACGCCTGATGATGGAGGAAGTATAACGTCTGCCGCATACGCCGCCTCGTCAGAATTTGTGCCGTAGCCGGTGCTGGCCGTGTTGGTCAGATAATCGAAGGCGTTTGTCGGGGTTAGCGGGGGCCATTCCTCTGCCGACCCCGGCGCGTGCTGCGCCGACCAGAATGTTCCAGACTCCGGCAGGGAAGCGGCGGGTGTCGGGGGCGTTGCCGTGGCCGAAATAATAAAAATTTTCATAACGAGTGTCGGCCAGATAACTCAACAAATTGTTGTTTTCAAAAATCGCTGCCGATGGGCAGCAAGCCTTTGGAATAAGAAATCAAATGGGAATCAATTCCTGAAACTTCAATCGTCACCGATTTAAGCAACTCTTTCGAGTCGCCGCTTTCGCGTTTTTCCTTCGTAACGTCTGTGCGATACCATGTCACTTCGTAATAAGGCAGGTTTCCCCAAACATCGTTTTGGCCAACCCAATATGATTGATGTAATTCTGCCGGATGAAAGTTTTCTTCTTTATGTCCTAACAAAACAAAAAAACTTTTCGCCAGTTCCAGCGCGATTGCGTCGTTTAATTTATTCCGTAGGTTTAATGCTTTTACCGCATCCATTTCTTCTTTGGGCGCAGAATCCAGTTCATAATACGTCTTGGTTCTTCCATCGCTAAAAGCCGACACCTCGACATTTGTTCCATCGGAAAGAAAAGTGAAAATCAAACCGCTTTTTAATTTCAAATTCGCCGTGCAACCCGCCCGCCCGTCTTGAAAAAATTCTATGCGATATTTTCCGATGTTGTTTGTGCCAAAATCGGCAGCGGGAAGCTTGTTGCGTTCAACAAATTCCTGCGCCGAAGGAAGCATTTTTTTCCAAAAAAAATCTTCTTCTCTTTTCTCTCCAAAAGTGAATGGAAACAAATAGGCTCTGGCTGCCTGATAAGTTTCGAGCGTCATTTCATCAAGTTTTCGTCCCTCTTTTTTTGACTGCTCTACGTCATGGATATATTCGGAGAGACGTTCTCGGCTGTCGTCTTGGAGTTTTGCAATGGCGTTGGTTGTCCCCCAATCAACTCGTTTCATGTAAAGAAGAACGGTTTGGGCTTCCGATGCTGCGGAGAGGTCTTGCTGCAAATGAAGCACATTGACAATTCGCCAGATAAAATAGCCACCAATCCCCCCGCTAATTAGCAATCCAGCGAGCAATCCAGCGAAAAAAACCGACAGGGCTAAAAGCCGTTGTTTTTTTGTGGGGGTCATGGTGGCTATTTTTTATTTTTCAGTTGTTCCACAATAGCGACAAATTCCCATAAGTGTCCATTGGCACGCCGTCACCGCCCGAAGGATGTGCCGAGTAAGCTGCATTTTGTGAGCGTATTACGGTTTCGGTGGTTGGATTGCTCAACCAAACGTTCCAAAATGACAATGACCAATTCATCGTTTCGGTGTCCAAGATGGAATAAGATATTGTTCCGCCCCAACCCATAAATGCGCGCTTGTGTTTGTGGTTGTCGTCGTAGCTTGAACCCGCAACGGATTTTGGAATCCCGAATGCTTCTGGAAAACTCCCTGCGCCCGTCATGCAACCATCGAGAAAAACAAAGTCAAATGGTTTGGTTGTAGTAAATAAAGCAGGGTCTCCATTTTTGGCTGGCAAATACTGGTTGCCTAAAAGAGAAGTCAGATCACTCACCTTGATTCCATCACTTGGAGTTCCTTCCTTGTAGCCGATGGCATTGCCGTTTGGAGATCCGTGGCTTCCTCTGCAATCCGCAAGTTCATTGCGGCGGTTGTGATGTCCGCCAGTGGCGGCTCCGATGGCGTAAAAACGGTGATGAGCGCCGTTTTTATCGCGATGTTTTCCGCGAATCCAGCTAGTCTCAGCGCGGCATATCTGGCGAAGGCCAGCGAGATGTAATATCGAGGGGCGTTACTCATGATTTTATTTTAGTTTTATGTTTCATGTTTCAGTTGAAACGAAGCCAGGCAATCCCACCAGCGACTGCGGAGATTCATTTATCACCGGGCATTTTAGCAGTTATAACAATCTTGTCCACAACTATTTAGAACGATTTGTGGTAGTCATAAATTGTCATCGGCATGGCAATGGATGGTTGGTGTTTGGCATGGCCGGATTTGCCCTTGGAAGCCTTAAAAATGCGTCTGGAAGTCGAAAATATACACAAGAGGATGTCAAAATCACCCAAGGAGGAGACAAATATCCTCAAGGACAGGTGACAAATCATCATTGAGGAAGGGCAAATCAATGATGAGACGTGGCAAATCATCGTTGAAATGGAACAGATCAATGATGAGACGAGACAAATCAGCATTGATATGGAACAAATCATCATTGAGACGAAGCATATCAATGATGATCTGGAGCAAATCAACGATGAGAAGACACAGATCAATGATGATATGGAACAAATCAATGATGATAAATGAGACGTTCGTAAGCAAAGACGGGCTTTTCTTAAATTGAGATATTATTTCCGCAGTGGAAATTGACCGATTTAACCGGTTTGTTCGCCGGTCAGGCAGAATCCTCTTGTGCGTGTCCATTTATTGGACAAATCGGACGGTTTTGAGCGGTTGTTTTCAGTGGAGCAACAAATGGTTGGTTCCAGTGGTTGAATTGATCCGATTTTATTTTTCTGACAACAATCAGATTGGCACCAATCATTGCGCCGCACTGATGCGATAAAACCGCTGGGCCGTGCTCGCTGAATTTGTGACCGTGAAAACTGCATTGGTCGCAAGGATGTTCGTCGTCACGTCGGTCCAGCTTGCATCCGTGAGATTGTTTTTGAATTGCACGTTGTAGTTGAAGTTGGCGTTCACGCCCCATTGCAACGTCACCAAATTGTTCGACACGGAGATTGATTGGACTACCGGAAGCGCGATTGCGCCGTTGTAAATCGCGAGCGCGTAATCCTGTTCCGGCAGGCCGCCTCCGTTCGTGATGGCGTCGGCGCTGATCTGCGCGGCGGAAATTGTCACAGTGAAATTGGTCGCCATGCCCGCCTGCAGGAAAACACTTTCGACGTTGTTCGTGCCGTCCGCAGTGCCGCCGTTCGTGGAATACTGGCCATTGAAGACATTTCCCTTGTAGATGTTTGTGCCAGCGGTGACAACAAGGTCGAGGTTATTGACCAAAGCCTTAGCGGCCGCAGTGTTTCCCGGCGCGTCCGTCCACGCGAGCGTCACGCAAAATGGTTTCGTCGGATCAGGAACCATACCGGTATAGGTATGCATCTGCCCCGCTGCTGTGAAGGTTTCAACCGGCAACTGGTCGCGCAAAATCCGCTGCGCGCCGTCGAATGCCGTTTCCAGATCCAATTCTCCCATGCCCTGGCTGGCCGACCACAGCTTGTCATTCGCGCCCGCACCGTTCATGTAGCGGGCGGAATTCATCAGATACGCCTTGGTCATCGCGGGGCTTGGCGGGGCGTTCGTATTGTTGATGAAAAATTGCCGCAGCAAGGCACAAGCGCCAGAGACGGCTGGAGTCGAATGGCTCGTGCCGGACGATACCGTGTAAAATTCCTGCCCGAGCGGAAAAAAATCACTGTTGGACAAAGCACATACGGCGCTCGCGTTGAAACACGAAATTGCCGAGCCAAGACTGGAAGGCAGCGGTGGCGGAGAAATTTGCGCCACTCCGCCGGTGATATGCGATCCCGGCGCGACAATATCCGGTTTCTTGCGCCCGTCGGCGCACGGACCCCGACTCGAAAAACTGGCGATGTCGTTTGCGCTATCGGCGCCTGCGTCCGATGTTGAAGGATTGCAGCCATCATAGCCTGACGAATTGTCTCCGCCATTTACCAGATTCATTGAGCGGACATTTTCCGCCGCGCCGACTGTAATGACATTTTTAGCAGAACCGGGTGAATCAATTGTTCTTGAACCCGGTCCCCTATTGCCAGCCGCGAAGACGATGATCATCTGCCGGTTTTGGCCAACCGCGCCTACGTCGCGCACGAGTGCGTCGTATGCCTGGGCAAACAAATCGTATGCACCACCAACATCCGAACCCCAACTGTTGTTGCTGATCCTCGCGCCGCTGTTGTAGGCCTGCGTCTGTAAATTGGTGAAATTCGGATAGGTAAAGGCACTCGGATCAAAAACCACGGACGAACCTGTTTCTACAAACGGACAGATGCCCAGCCCATAAAAATATCCCCCCGCGTCCGTGTGCGGAAAGGCATTGGTAAAATTGTCATAGCCCGCGATGATGTGCGTGTTGAGCGTGCCATGACCGTCACAACCTTGCAGCGTGCTGCCGGAATGCTCCGTGCCTTCAAGCCTGTTGTAAACCACCCTGCTTTTCTGCGTCGTGTCGCCGGAAGTGTAAAGGCCAAAATGCCCCGGTGAAGTCGTGCCGTTGTCAATGCCACTGTCGGTAACATCCACGGCGAAACCGGAACTGGCGAACTGCGCCTGCGTGAATCCCTTGCCCGCGAGCCACGTCAGATAACCCGGCCCGCTCGGCACGTTGCCGGTCAAATTCCCCGCGATGATTTGATCCTGCCTCTCGTCCAACTTTTGGGGTTCAAAATGCGGTTGGATGGAAACCACGTCCGGCTGTGCGGCAATCAAATTCAACTTTTCCGGCGGCAGACGAACAATGATATTCCGGTAGCCGAGCAACGTATATTCATTTTCCGCCCCGGCTAACTGCCACTGGCCGATGAGCGTGAGCGTAGCCACATTTGCCGCTGAGTCGTCCACCATTTGGATGGAAAAAACGTCCGTCAACGGCAGCTGCGGCCTGCCATACAGGTACACCAACCGCGCGGCGGGATGGATTTTGTAGTCGTCCGCGTAACTGCCTTCCCATTGTACGAATTGATTCGTGCCGGCCCATGTCTGCATCCGCCCAATCGCCGCCGCGTCGCCATAAATCAAGTAGGCGTTCTCGGGAATATAACTGACAATCCGCGCACCGTGCTTTTCCAAAGCCGCGAGCCATTCCGGTTTGACCGGCCCGGCGAACTGGACGAGGTGCAGATGTTTCCCGGAAAAATTCCCTGCAGATTTTCGCAACGCCACAACACCCGCCGTGCGTGTGTTCAAGGATACTGCGTTAAGTTTGATCTCATCAAAATCGTCCGACCATTCGACATGGCGCGTGTCGAGATTGGTTAGAATGGAATCATCGGCTTCGATAAGTTGAAAACCTCCGTAATCGGCGATGAGTCTTCCGCCGCGCGCGACGAGCGATTGCGCCAGGGCCTGGTCACTGATGCGCAATTTGTGCGGCGCGGCCCACGCGGAGCAGGCGAACATCATCAGTAAAAATGAGATTGCCGAGGCCCGGCGCAAATTCGTCACGTCTAAATCTTACCTCAGCCGGCGGACGAAGCACAAGGCGCGGATGCTTTGATCCCTCTTCACGGCGTTGAAAGCCGGTAAAACTTTACCTTTGAACCCTGCGTGTTTGTGTCCATGAACTGGAACAATCCGGTTGCATCGGGAATGTTGGTGGTCAAGACCTGCCAGTTGATCAAATTGGTTGATGACCATATGCGGTTGGTGCTTGCCGGCGCGGAGGCGAGATCAAGCGTGAACACCCGGTTTGTGCCGAGCGAAAAACCGTATAGGTTCGGCTGCAACAGCACCGTCAATTGGTCCACCGCGCTTGTCGCGCTGCCGAAACTGTTGGTGACCACCAGTTGATAATTTCCAGCCTCATTGGCGGCAACAGGGTTGAACGCCAAAAGCGTGTTGGTGGCTCCGCTGGCCGGCGCGCTGTTTAAATACCATTGATAGGAGAATGGCGGCGTGCCGCCGACGGACGACGTGAATGAAGCGGCACCTCCGATGACGACGGTCGGGTTTTGCGGCGAGATGGTGACGGAAGGAAGCGACGGCACCAGGAATGAAGACATTGTGTAAAACTTGTGACTTATGCCGGCGGTGTTGGTGTCAATGAACTGGAACAAACCATTGGTCCCGGCGGTGACGGTGCCAATCAACTGCCACTGGCTGATGGGCTGGCTAAGATTAGTGGACGCCCACAGCAGATTTGTGCTTCCCGGCAAGGATGCCAGCAGCAGAAGCTTCGGACCGGCAGCTCCATTGCTGACATTGTTGACGCCATAGATATTGGGCTGTATCAAGACGGACAATGTTGCGACGACGCTTGTGGTGCTGCCATAAAGGTTGGTGACCACGAGCTGATAATTTCCAGCCTGGCTGGACAATATGGGTCCGCCAACCAGCGTCGCGTTGGTTGCTCCTGCGTATAGGGCGTTGTTGAAATACCATTGATAGGACAACGGCGGCACTCCAGTAACATTCACGGTGAACCTGGCCGTGCTGCCAATCGCCAAAGTCTGGCTTTTAGGCTGGATGATGATGAGCGGATTTTGTGAATATACCGTCACGACAACCACGCTGCTTGTGACGGCTCCGTAAGCATTGCTGACGACGGCAAAGTAACTGCCGGTTTGATTGGTGATGGCGGGAGCGAATGACAGCGTGGCGTTGGTGGCGTTGGGTAACGCCGTGTTGTTGTTAAAGTACCACTGGTAGCCGATGGGTGTCGGACCGGCGGCGCCTACGCTGATGTTGGTGGTCGTGCCGGCAAACACGGTCAACGATTGCGGCTGGTTCGTGATGTCAGGCACGGCTGCTGGAATGGAATAACGCAGCAACATGATCTGGTTCGCCACATTGCCCGAACTGGCGCTGGATCCCACCACGAAAAGATTCGTGCCGTCGCTGTCAATGCCCGTTGCCATGCTGACGGAAGCGCCGGTAAATGTCGTGCTTGAGATTTGATCGCCCGTCGCCGGGTTGATTTCCATCAGCACAGCCTCGGCATTTCCGCCCGTCCCGGCGTAAGTATAGCCGACGGCAAACAGCCGGTTGCTTACGTTCACCACGGCGGTCAGCAGGCTTTGGACGGAATTTGTATAAGTGCGGGTCCAGATCTGATTGCCGTTCTGATCCCATTTCTCAACCAGGAAAGCCGACAGATTGGGACCTCCGCCATACCATGTGTCTCCGCCGATGCCGTTGCCTCCCACGACGTAAATGTAATTGCTGATTGTGGTGATGCCATTGTATGCGGCGGGGCTGCTGTCAGTTCGCTCCCAGACGAAGGAGCCGGATGAGCTGTATTTCCACAACACCGGATACTGCAGTTGTGAGGCGCTCGCATAGAAACCGCCGACATAGACATTGTTGTTCAAGGTGACAATGGACTCGCCGGCGGAGTTATCAGTTCCGGGCGTGGCCTGCGTCTGCGTCCACAACACGGTCGAATCCTCGCCCAGTTTCGACAATGTGAATGCTCCATTTACGTAAAAGCCAGGCTGGCCGTTGCCGGTCGTATAGATGTAATTGGTTCCGCTTTCCGCCGCCAGGGTCAGCGCGATGAGGTTTTCGCCGCCGCCGTAAGAATAAGCGCCGGGGGGCGCGGGCGTCTGCCGGTCCCAAATGTCGCCGTCATACCCGCCACCCGTGGCACCCGTGAACGGATACTTCAGCACCAGTCCTTTCTGTTCCTTGTCACCGACGGTATCAGAGGTGCGCGTATAGTCCGGACCGGCTGCATAAATTCCGGAGCTGGAAGCGGTGATGCCGAAGAACTGGTCGCGATATTGTGTATCCGGCCAGGTATTATCCCAAACAGGGACTGCTCCCGCCTCCAAAGGTGTGTTATAGCGGGCAATGAGGCCGCTGGATATGGAGCTGTTCCCGCAAATGTAAAGGGCGCCTCCAAAGTATTTAACACCCGTCCCGCTCAAGTTCGCACCGCCCGCGCCAAGATACGTGGCGGCAAACAACACCGGACCGCTATTCGTCGGCTGGGCCGCCGCCTGCACGACGACCGTGAAGTTGTTGGTCGCCGTCAACTGTGGATTGATCAAATCGTATGGATTGGAATTCGTGACCACGGTCGTGACGGTGTTGGTGCTCGAACCTTGCGCCTGGCTTGGTGTCCAGGAAATGATGCCGCTGGAGTTGATGCTCATCCCGGCTGGCGGGTTGACCAGTCCATAACCCGTGATGATCGAATGTATGTTTCCGTTCGTCGCCGTGTTGGTGACGGTGAGCAGCGCCAGTGCATTGACCGTTTGCGTCGGGATGACAGGCAAGACCGGCGACGTGTTCACTTCCTTGACAACCACCGTGAATTTGTTTGTGGCAGTCAACTGAGGATTGATGGTGTCAAAGGAATCGCTGTTGGTGACGACCGTTATGATGTTGTTGGTGCCGGGGCTTTGCGCCTGACTCGGCGTCCAGGTGATGACGCCGTTCGTGCTGATAATCATCCCGGCGGGCGGACTGACCAAACCGTAGCCGGTGATGGTCGCGTGGATGTTCGACTCACTGGCGGTGTTCGTGACGCTGAGCACGGTC
>Ga0302280_1004062_pt1 | contig 10225 bp, 9 predicted proteins | sample III_Fen_E1_1_FD_198771 | JGI IMG/M metagenome (GOLD analysis project Ga0302280, IMG submission 198771) | Peat permafrost microbial communities from Stordalen Mire near Abisko, Sweden - III_Fen_E1_1 | ecosystem: Environmental > Terrestrial > Soil > Wetlands > Permafrost | place: Sweden: Abisko...
AAGTTCCGACTCATGACCTGTATTTATTATAATTAAGTCGCAATTATTTTCGGATGCATAGTGCATTGCATCTTTTGCCAGATTTTTTCCATGAACTATGGTAGTTTTATAAAGTAACTTATCTTTGGTGATAAGATTTTCAATAGACTCAAGTTTGATTTTAAACTTATTCAGATCCCGCTCCTCATCTGAATGTATAAGCCCAATAATATGAATTGTGGCACCAAAAATATCTGCTATTGCCAACGCCAGATTTACTTTTTCACGACTATGCCATTCGTTATCAATAGGAATTAAAATGTTTTTAAATCCTGCCTCATTTACTTCTTTTTGTATTGTTAATACTGGTACATCCGAAAGATTAACAACACGTTGAGCATTGCTTCCTATAAACAATTCTTTATAACCCGAAACACCATGTGTTCCCATTACAATAAGATCTATTTTTTTGTTTTTAGAAAAACGGATTATTTCAGAATATACTTGTCCGCTTATTATAAACACTTCAGGTTTTATTCCGAATTTTTTAATTATTTCCGCTTTCTTTTCTTCCATCTTTTTTTCGACAGTTTTCTCAAACTCTGTAAGGAGTGGAAGACTTGTTTGCATTTCAGGAACCACAGAATAAAAATACCCATTAAATTCGTTAAGGTATTCCACCACATGTAATAAAAAAATATCAGCTTTAAGTAAGTCGGCTAATTTTATTGCCTCATTCAATGCCATTTCTGAATTATGAGAGAAGTCAATTGGCACAAGAATGTTTTTTATTTCAGATTTTTTCATAGTGTTTTTTTATATTAATTTGTTAATCCATCTATTGGAATTGGGAAAATAAAACTTTCTAAAAAATTTGCATTCGCTTTTATTATATGTTCTGCATTATAATTGAAAATTGCTATCTGCCTGAACTTTGCAGAAAATCAATAATTTTATTTTTTTCATTCTCAGTCAATAAAGCTCTGCTTTGCATGTGCATTCCTATTGTTTCCCATTGACTTGCCGAAAACGAGGATGGGGAAGGGGTATTATGGCAACGCTGACAGTTCTCAGCCCACAACTGAACTCCACTCTTAGAAGCAATTTTTCGGCTTTCAACACATCCTGTATTAAAAAGGATAGAAAGAAGAAAGAAACTAAAACCCACTTTTATCAAACGTTTAAATAATAATATATTTATGGCTTTCATACATTGTAACTTTAAAATTGAACTGAATATTGAATAACAATACGGTTGTTTTGAGTACTATTGCTTAGGTATCCTCCTAAGCTAATGGGTGTGGTCCCTGTTATTTTTTGTGATTCATAAACAACTTTTAGTACCGACCTCCAGGTAAACCAATAATCAATTCCAATATCATATTCATCTGTTATTGCCCCCCAAATAGAATTTACGGGAGTTGTATAATTTACATAACGACTTGCTAACTCAAAATTTTTCAGGACACCCGGAGCAGAAGTGGCCCGCATGGAAAGTTGTCCGAAAAAAGAGGTGGTTTTATTATTAAAGCTATAAGTGCTATTTGTATCGGTAGGATTAACATAATTTTCGTTTGTAACATTTATATAATTATACTGTGCTTTTACATTTAATAAAATTTTAGAAACTGTTTTCACAAAGTTAAAATCCAAGGCATACATATTACTTTTAGCATTTTTGTAGTTGGAATTTGCATCTCCAATTCCTCCGTATAAACCGGAAACACCAAGCTCTAAACAAGAATTTGAAAATGGCAAAATTGAAATTCTTCCAGTAAGCGTTTTGTTTATGTTATTATCAACAATTCCAGAACTTTGCATTGTACCATCATTAAGTAATTGCATTCCATTAGTTAAACTCACATCATAACTCCATTTCATATTGCCCAAAGGCAACCCGCCGGTAATTTCAACACCATAATCGCTTGACGGAGGGTAATCAGCAATACCCACCGGGTCTGAAGCTAATTTATTTATCCAGCCGGCTGCAAGCCTTTTATTATAAATACCAAACGGCAAAACGATGTACCCACCACGCACAATAAATCCGGGCTTAACGAAATAGGAAACATCGCCCCAATTAACCCCAAAAGAAGTTCCATTCCATGAAGGTTCAAATTCAAACAGCAATTTTTTTCCATGTCGCCATAACATCATAGGACTAATTTCAAACCTATCAATATCAGGAAAACTGCTTGTTTTAGTAGTAGTGCCTATGCCGTTGATTGTAGTAACACTTTTATTATACATAAAACCCATAGTAGCGAGACCTACAACCATAAAATGACTTTCGCCTTTTTTTTCAACAGCAACCTGCTTTTCCAGCGCTGCAACTCTGTTTTGCAAAATAGTATCAACAACAGGATTTGAAGCAACTGAAGAATCTGTTTTTTGTACATCTTGTTGTGCAACAATGCTATTTACCAAGCAAAACAAACAAAATGTAAATGTGAAAAATATTTTAAAAACTGTTTTTTTCATTACTATTTTTTATGTTTTGTTTTTCCTTCATTTTCTGCTTTTTGCAGCGACCTTATATAAAGAACAATTTGCCACCTTTCCATTTCATTCAATGCAGTTTTGAATGTAGGCATTGACAGATGCCCGTTTGTAATTCTCCAAAAAAGAGCTCCGTCAGTTTCGTTATCAACTCTTGATATGGTTAAATTACAGGGGCTTGGGTTTAAAGAAGCCCCAACAGGTCCGTCTCCTTTACCTTTGTCGCCATGACAGGGTACACAATTGGATATGAATAATTCTTTTGCAGCTGCTGTAGGCTGAAGACCACTTATTGGATTTACCAAATTATCAGCTGATTTAGGAGCAACCCAGCAATCGGCGGTTTGAGAATAAATCGAATTTGTAATAATAATTGCAATAAGAAAGCTCATAAAATTGTTCATAATCATATAAATTAAAATTAGATATTAAAGGAAAATTATAGCGCGAAGTTGTTTGATATTTGTTCATATAAATATGATGTCAAACATTATCAATAATGATCTTCATCATCTTTGGTGCTAAATACAATTGTAAACTTGGTAATTGTTAGGTACCAAATTATCTTAAACACGCTGCTAAACTGTTAAAATGATTATCATGCTGAACTTGTTTGCTGAGACTTGGCGTGAGTTCCGTCGAACGCTTGTAGAAGCTTGATTCAGCATCTTTTTACAATAGATTCCGAAATAAATTATGATAGATTTTACACTACTATTGTTAGCGGTTTATTATAAATTTATAATCAACGGCTGATATTTTATTATTAATATAGTTGAAGATGAATTCGAGCAAATTGGATTGCCGGTTCACTTTTAGAATTTTTAAAAGGATGAAAAGCTTAAAGCATTTCTATCAAACCAATATTGGTTTTAGAAAACCTTTATTCCCCTTTGCCTTTGTAGAAGGTTTAGGGATGAGGTTGTAAAATAAATTTTAAAATCTACGTTGATTTGTTATCTTTTATGCGGCAGACCAACCTCCATCCATCGGTATAGCAGAACCGGTAATCATGGAAGCATGTCCCGAGGCAAGAAATAATGCCAATGCGCCAATTGACTCGGCACTTACAAATTCTTTAATGGGGTGTTTTGCAAGCATAATTTTACTAATCACTTCTGCTTCGGGAATATTATGTGATTTTGCTTGTTCAGTAATTTGTTTTTCAACAAGTGGTGTTTTTACATAGCCGGGACATATAGCGTTTGCCGTTATTCCTAATGTTGCACCTTCAAGTGCCAATACTTTGGTTAAGCCAATTATTCCATGCTTTGCAGCTACATAAGCTGATTTGAATTCAGAAGCAACTAATCCGTGAACAGAAGAAATATTTATGATTCTGCCGGACTTATTTTTTTTCATGTTTTTCCAAACTGCTTTGGAAGTATGAAATGCAGATGATAAGTTAATACCAATAATGTCATTCCATTTTTCTGTCGGAAAATCTTCAATGGGTGAAACAAATTGAATTCCTGCATTGTTTATCAACACATCAATACTTCCCATTTTTGTAATTCCTTCTTCAACCATTTTTGCAATTTCCAAAGGTTGAAGCATGTTTGCCGGAGAATACATTGTTTTTATATTGTATTCTTTGCTAATGTCTTTGGCAATTTCAGGTCCTTCTTTTTCAAGTCCGTTAAACACAATATTGTATCCGGACTTAGCAAATTCTTTGGCAATACCTAATCCAACTCCACTTGTACTTCCTGTTATTAAAACGGTTTTCATAATTTAAATTTTATTAATGCTCTATAAATTCAATGATCAATTTTGTAATTTGAGGAATTGCTTCCAGATTAAGTGTGTGTCCCACTCCAACAACCACTTTAAGAATACTTCCCGGTATTGAGTCAGCCACTTCCTGTGCCATGTGTACAGGAAACAATACATCTTTTTCTCCCTGAATAATTAATGTTGGATTTTGTATTCCTTTTAATTTTGAACGATAATCCGGTCGCTGTGCGGTGGCAGTCATTAATTTTCTAAGAGCAGCAGCATCCGTATTTTGAGTTTGTTTTGCTGATTTAAGCGTATCAATGGGAATAAGAGGATTAGAGAAATACATTTCACCCAATACAGTAGGCAACATTACATCAAACATGTGTGCATAGCCGCCCATATTTAAAGAGTTGAGCCAAGCAATAGAAATAGCTTCGGTATAAGGCGTTTTATGTGCAAATGTAGATAACAATATCAATTTATTTATTTTATCGGGATAATTGACTGCCATATTTTGGGCAACCAAACTTCCATAGGATATTCCTGCCACATTTATTTTTTTGATATTTAAGGCTTCTATTAACCCAATTACATCTGCTGCGTGTTGGTCAAAATCGCGCACATCACCTGATTTGTCCGACTGTCCCTGAAAAATAAAATCACATAAAACAACCTTATATTCTTTAGCAAAAGCCGGCAGCACAAAATACCAAGCAGCCGTAGATTGTGATAACCCATTTAAAAAAATTACAGATTTATCAGATTGAAGATTTCCATGCACTTCATAATATAAATTTTGATTATCGGCGGTTTTGTGAAACATAATTGATTTCTAAATTGAGTTTTATTATTCGCTTATAAGTATCAAAACATGTGTTGTCCGCCATTGATAGCAATATTGGCTCCTGTAATAAAATCAGCATCAGTAGAAGCCAAGTAAGCAACAGCACCTGCAATTTCAGAAGGATGTCCCAAACGGCCTACAGGAATTTGTTCAATAATTTTATTGCGTATCTCTTCTTTTACTGCCATTACCATTGCAGTAGCAGTATATCCGGGAGAAACTGTATTTACTGTAATTCCTTTTTTTGCCACTTCTAACGCCAATGATTTTGAAAAACCGTACATGGCAGCCTTTGTTGCCGCATAATTCGTTTGTCCGAATTGTCCCTTTTGTCCGTTAATGGAAGATATATTAATCACACGCCCCCAACCTTTTGCTATCATACCTTCTATTACCAAACGAGTACAAATAAATACACTATTAAGATTTGTATCTATCACTTCGTTCCATTGTTGCAATGTCATTTTATGAAAAACAGAATCTCTCGTAATTCCGGCATTATTTACCAAAATATCCACCGTTCCGATTTCTTCAGTTATCTGCTTTATCATTTTTTCAGCAGATTTAAAATTAGAAATATCGCCCGAAACAATTTTTAAATCAAACCCCATTTTAAGCTGATCATCTCGCCAGGCTTTTGCTTCCTCACGCCATTTCATAGCTTTGGTAAAGTTTCTGTAATTGGCAACAACAGTGTACCCATCTTTATATAAACGTTCACAAATAGCCGTTCCAATTCCACCTGTTCCTCCTGTAATTAAAGCTACTTTATTGTTTTTTTGTATCATGAAATTATTTTTAAACGTACTTATTTTTTTAGAACAGATGTATTTTCATTTGGCAAATACATGATAGATTTTTCTTTTACATATCTTCCGGGAGCAGGTTCTATCACTTTATATTTAGAATTACCTAATGTTTTAGCAGGAGCAATTTTTTTTCCTGATTTTTTGCTCAACCTTTCGCTCCATGGTGTCCACCAACTTCCATCATGAAATTTTGCCGTTTTTTGCCAGATCTCAAATCCGTTGTCTAATTCTCCATCAAGATAATAACCATATTTTTTAGTTGTTGGAGCATTGGTCACTCCTATAACATGACCCGAACCTCCAAGTATAAACTCAACCGGACCACTCACTAATTCGGTTGTGGTAAAAGCAGTATGAGCAGGACAGATGTGATCATCACGCATGCCTATTACGTAAACCGGCATTTCTATTTTGCCAATATCTATTTGGGTATTGCATATTCGCAAAGCATTCTTCCTACTTAGTTTGTTTTCTAAAATCATATTTCTTAAATAGTAGAGATATGCATTTGCAGGTAAATTGGTATTATCATTTGTCCAATATAAAACATCAAAAACGGGAGCCGGTTTTCCCTTTAAATAATTATTGACTACACAGCTCCATATTAAGTCGTTTGCTCTTATTAAATTAAAAGCAGTTTCCATATCACGCCCTCTCATAACACCCATTTGCGAGAGTTCTCCACGCTCTAATTTTTTCACTAACGCATTGTCAATTACACCACCCATCGGACCCACATCTGAAAAATCAACCATAGCAGCAAGAAAAGTTACGGTATTCACCGGATTTTCTTCTTTACTTTTACGCTTGGCAAGTATAGCAAGTGTTACACTTACTATTGTTCCACCTAAACAATTGCCTAGTACATTTATTTTTTTTGCTTTTGTTATGGCTTGTATAACCTCTATTGCTTTTAATGTACCCTTTTCGATATAATCATCAAAAGTAGTTATTCCCATATCGGCAGTAGAATTTTTCCAGGAAATCATAAACGTAGTGAATCCTTGGTCAACCGAAAATTTTACCAACGAATTTTCGGGACGTAAATCAAGTAAATAAAATTTATTAATCAGCGCCGGAACCATTAATAATGGTATTTCATAAATCGTTTTTGTAGAAGGTGAGTATTGAATTAATTGCATTAATTCATTTTCGAAAATAACTGCTCCCTCAGTAATTGCAAGATTAACACCTACTTCAAACTTCGATTCATCAGTTTGACTGATTTTTCCTCTTTGAATATCTTGTAATAGATTTTTGTACCCATCCATCAAACTTTGTCCATTTGTTTGTTGCGCTAATTTAAGAGCCTCTGGATTGGTAATAACAAAATTAGAAGGGGATAAGGCATCAATATATTGTTTGGTGAAAAAGTTCAATTTTTTCTTTGTATCATAGTCCATATCAACAACATCAATTATTTCTGTCATCAGTTGCGATACCAGTAAATAACTTTGTTTGACAAAATCAAAATAATAAGGAGCCTCGTCCCATTCAGGAGCTCTGAAGCGCTTATCATTGGCAGCCGGTGTAATAACGGGCTTATATTCCTTTGTAGCATTTAACTGACGCTCAGCAATTCGTTTCCACAATTCCTGCTGGTCATTAATAAATTTTTGAAAGAGTGGATGAACTTTTGAAAGTTGATCCGGTTCAATTAGTAACTTGGTTGTTAAGTCAGTATAGGCATCAGCAATATCTATATTATCATGCTCGTAACCGGATTTATTTTCAAGATAGTTTTGAATTATTTTTTGACTTGCTTTTGTAATATTCTCAGCCAGTTCTTGTAAATTTGCTATCCCTTTATTTTCCATAGTTATTAATTCGCTTGCGTAAAAATACTTTTAATATAATTGTCTGTTTGCGCCGTATTATATTCTAAACTTAATATAACAAATAAACACTATAATCCGGCAGGTTCATTGAAGCCTGCAAGATTATAATATAAATTCAAATTGTTATAATAAATTTCAATAATGGACAAACTAAACGAAATCTTGATTTTCTGTTAGAGTTTGTTTTACCAAACTTTATTTTTTCCATTTCCCGTCTTCTTTCCACCATTCTGATGCCCATCCTGCAAATTTTTCCAACCCTTTGCCTTGTATTTTAAACAATGATTCTATTTGAGAATTAATATTTTCTCCAAATTTTTGGTTGAAATTTACTGCAAGATTGGTGTGTTTGTTATAAAAATCTAATATTTCCTTTGTGTTTTCAGTAGTTAGTTTATGAGACGCTTCAAAATTTTCACGTATCAATTCCAATACTTTTTCAGGATGTTCCGTTTTAGACTCTTTTAATGCATCTACCAACTTTGTATTAAAGTCCACATTCATTTCCATTTGTCTGGTATATGAATTGATTATGCTGTCAAGCGCATCTTCTGCAAGTTCAACAGATTTTCCAAATGCTTCTTTAACGTTATCAGTTATAGCATCATCTACTTCACCCTGATTAAATTTAGCCTTTATTGAATCCACAATTTTTTTATTAGAGTCTATTGCCTCTCCAACATGTTTTTTATTCGAATCAATAAATTCTTTTATAGTGTCTTTCGACTTTTCGGCAGAACCTTTTATTGTGCTTTTTATTTTTTCGGCCTTATCATTTAATGCTGAGTCCATATTTAAAAAATTTTAAAACATTAGTAATTGTTTTATTATACCCCTCATTTTAGCTAAAGTAATAAATACTTATTTTTTAGCAGGTAAACTTCCGTTTAAACTGGTCTTTGCCGGTTCATTAGTGCTTTTTTCTGTTTCTTTAGTTACAATGGATATACTTAATAAATCTTTCCAGGCTTTAATATTCGCAGAAATACCATCATTAAGCTGAACAATTAATTTATCTAGTATTTCCTTATTGGCTTCAACCGATGACATTGCAAAATCAGTATATGATTTAGTTATAGTTTCGATGGATTGTTTTGAAGAATCAATACTAGCATCTAATTCTTTTTTTAAGTTTCCGGTTAATGGAGAAAAAGAAGTTTTAGTTGTATCAAATTGTTTAACTATAGCATCAAACGATTGCTGATTGATTTTAGTCAATTCTTCCATTTGTTTGTTATAAACATCAAACACCTGTTTTACATCTTTTGAAACAGCCTCTATATCACCTTGTTTGCCAAGTTCTGTAATTTTTTTCATTGCTGCTTTTGAAATATTTGAAAAGGTTTCAGCATTTTTTTGCAATGCATCAATTACCGTTTTTCCTGAAGTGCCAAAATCAACATTCGCTTTTCCATCACCTTGTATAGAATGAATAGCTTTGTTGTAAAGATCACTCGCTACTTTTATTTGTTTGTTTTGCGTTTCAATAAATGCGGCATTTGCATTTTGAAACAATTTGATACCTTTGTCTACATTCTCTTTGAATGTTTCGGCACCCAGCGAAGTTGTTTTGTCTGTTGTCATTGTTTTGTTGATTTTAGATTAATACTATTATTTACCTGACTAATTGAGATACAAACTAAATAAAATTGTGTTTTCAAAAGTAATACAATTATAACCGTAAGCATACAACTTGTTAATAACTTTATTGTAAAAATTGTTAATTTAATTTTAAAAATCGAATTTTATTATTTAAAAGAAGCTTTTTTGTATTTGATTGGTTTCCTTATTTTTTTATGTTTTTTTGCCACTAACTGCACTTCTGTTTTATTTGAGCTTACAAAAGAATACAAAATAACAAATCATACATGAACAGCTTATTACGCATATATCAACAAACTATTAAATAATGCAATCGCTAATAAAACAAAGAAGGTATTGCCGATTTCCATTTAATAATTATTTATTATTTGTAAACTAAAGTTATACTAAGACCTTTACACTATATTTATAAAGCGGGTTCGGTATATTTTCAGTAAAAAACAAAATCGGATAACATTTTATTTAAAATATGTTTTATTTAGCACCAAAGGTATAGCAATATCGTTTAAATTTTAATGATATTGATCATCTAAATAGCATGATTTGTATCACAAATCATCTCATTAACAAAAATTAATGATTAAATATTCACCTTTCACTCAAAAAAAATACCTTTACACTTGTCAAATCGGTATAAAAATCAATAAACCTCTTTAAGTTATTATTATGCACAAAAAAAAGATAGCACTGGCACTGCAAGGTGGAGGTTCGCATGGAGCCTATACTTGGGGAATTTTAGAACGTTTATTAGAAGAGGATACATTTGACATCAGGGGCATTTGTGGTACAAGTGCCGGAGCTATGAATGGTGCTATTGCTACTTATGGGCTCCATACTAACGGTAAACAGGGAGCTATTGATTTGCTGGAAAAGTTTTGGAAACGAATAGCACAAAGTGGCGCTTTTTCTCCTATGAAATCAAGCTGGATGGA
>Ga0302280_1004063_pt1 | contig 10223 bp, 8 predicted proteins | sample III_Fen_E1_1_FD_198771 | JGI IMG/M metagenome (GOLD analysis project Ga0302280, IMG submission 198771) | Peat permafrost microbial communities from Stordalen Mire near Abisko, Sweden - III_Fen_E1_1 | ecosystem: Environmental > Terrestrial > Soil > Wetlands > Permafrost | place: Sweden: Abisko...
TTTGCGTTAAAAAATCATCATGCTTACCGTAGCCGGAATTCAAAAATCATTTGGCGGACGCGAGCTGTTTGACGACGTGTCGTTGAACATCATGGCGGGTGACCGCATTGCCATCACCGGGCCAAACGGCGCGGGCAAATCCACGCTCATCAAGATCATCCTCGGCAAAGAGGAGCCGGACGCGGGCAGCGTGTCGTTCATCCGCGGCACGCGCGTCGGCTATTTGCCGCAGGAAAGCGAGCCGGCCGGCAACGAAACCGTCATGGAAATCACCGTGCCGCACGAGCACGAACACGACGGCCAGTTCGTCGCCAAGGCGAAGCAGATTCTCGCCAGCCTCGGTTTCAAGCAGACGGATTATGACCGGCCGGCACGCGAAATGTCCGGCGGCTGGATCATGCGCGCCCACCTTGCGCGGCTGCTCGCGGAGGAGCCGGATCTCCTGATGCTCGACGAGCCGACGAACCATCTCGACCTCGAAACGCTCATCTGGTTTCAGGATTATCTGAAATATTATCCGGGCGCGATCCTGCTGATTTCGCACGACCGCGAATTTCTCAACAATCTTTGCACGCACATCGCTGAGCTGCGCGCGTCCAAGATCATGCGTTACACGGGCAATTTTGACGAGTATCTGGTGCAGCGCGCGGCGATGGAGGCGACGCTGATCGCCACGGCGAAATCGCAGCAGCGCGACATCGACCGGCTGCAATTATTCGCCGACCGCTTTGGTGCGAAAGCCAGCAAGGCGTCGCAGGCGCAGAGCAAGCGCAAGCAGATTGAGCGCATCAAGGAAGACATGGTGCAGGTGCCGGACGGCCCGGAATCCACAATGGGTTTTCGTTTTCCGCAGCCGCAGCGCAGCGGCCAGCGCGTGATCACGCTGGAAAAAATCTCGTTTGGTTACAGCAAGGTCGCGACACCGGCAGCGCACGTTTTGGAGGACGAAGCAGCGCAGCCGACGCCCGACCACCCGCCGGTGAAGCTGCTTTACGAAAATCTGGATTTCGAAGTGGAACGCGATCAGCGCATCGTGCTGGTCGGCCCGAACGGCGCGGGCAAATCCACGTTGCTAAAACTTTTGGCGGAAGTGCTCAAGCCGATTTCAGGCGTGCATAAGTTGGGCCACAACACAAAGTATGGCTACTTTGCGCAGCACCGCGCGGCGATGCTGAATCCCAAGCACACGGTTTTTCAGGAGGCGCTGGACACGCCGCAACGCATCACCGAGCAGGCCATCCGCACGGTGCTGGGCAGCTTTCTTTTTCGCGGCGATGATATATACAAACCGGTGAGCGTGTTGAGCGGCGGCGAAAAAAGCCGGCTCGCGCTGGTGAAGCTCCTGCTAGACCCGCCGAATCTTTTGCTGATGGACGAGCCGACGACGCACTTGGACTTGGCCAGTGTTGACGCGCTGATTGTCGCGTTGAAGCAATATCAAGGCACGCTGGTTTTCATCAGCCACGATGTGCATTTCATCCGCGCGCTGTCCACACACGTCGTCCGCGTCGAGGCCGGCACGCTCCGGCATTTCGGCGGCGGCTACCAATATTATTTGGACAAGACCGCGCAGTCAGCGCGTGCGGCGCTGACGAGTTCGAGCTTTGGCAGCGTGGTCAGCCGGCCAGCAGCTGTTCCAAAAGTAGATCGCAAAGAGCAGAAACGTTTGGAAGCCGCGCAGCGGCAGGCGCGCTCGGACAAAAAAAACGAAATTCCTAAACGCATCGCCGCGCTGGAAAAAGAGATCGCCGACCTCGAAGCGAAGGAACGGGACTACGCGGCGGAACTGGAAAAGCCGGAAACATATCATTCCGGCGGACGCGCAACGCAGATTAACCGCGAGCTGTCCCATGTGACCACGCGCCTTGAGGCCGCCAATGCCGAATGGGAAAAGGCCGTGGCTGAACTGGCGGCATTTGAAGCGGCGCAAGCGGCGCAATAAGTTTTAGAGCCAGCTTTTGAGCCGTTCGCGCAAAATGCCGCGGGCACGATAAAGCCGCGATTCCACGGCCTTTGGCGTCGCTTCCAAAATCGTAGCCGCGTCCGCGATGCTGCGCTCTTCCCATTCACACAGCACAACGGCCTCGCGCAAATCTTCCGGCAGGTTTTTCACGGCGGCGCGGACGGCGGCGGCGCGTTCGCCGGCGATCGCGGCTTCCTTTGGTGTGGGTGAATTAGCCGGCAAGGTGTCGCCGAGGGATTGTTCGGTCTCCGCGTTTTCCGCGTCGAGCGAAAGATTGGGATGCCGCGAACGCCAGCGGAAATGGTTCCGCGCCAGGTTCGCGGCGATGGTGAACAGCCAGGTGGAAAATCTTTGTTCCGCGCGAAAACTTTTGCAGGACTTGAAAACGCGGACGAACGTTTCCTGCGCGAGATCGTTCGCGTCATCTTCATTGCCAACCATGCGGCAGAGAAAATGAAACACCGGCGTCGCGTGGCGTTCCATCAAGTCATTGAGCGCGGCATCATTGCCAGCGGCGAGCTGCTCCATGTCCGTCCGGTCGCGGGCGTCGGGCGAAGGCGGAGTGTCAGTTGGTTCCATGCTCATGGCCGGCGTGGTCAGACATGGATTGTTCCATCAGCTCGTTGGTGCCGAGCGTGAGCCGTTTCATTTCGGCGAGATAGCGTTGGCCTTGTTCCGGCGGCATCGCCTGGCTGACGGCGGCAAAATGTTCAAGCATCTGCGCCTGGCATTGCGCCTGCAGCGCGGCGATTTCATTTAACTTGGTCTGCGCCTCGGCGGTGAGGTTGGTGCTAGTGCCGAGAACCGCTGCGAGCTCGTCTTTTTTCGCGGCGATCTTCGCGCACATCTCGGCGCACTTGGGCAGGTAGCCATCGTGCAGTTCGCGGATGCGCGCCATCTCCGCATCGCCCAGATGGAATTCCATTTGCAGCCAGCCCAGATCATCCGCCGGCTTGGCGCAACACATCACGGTGGCGCGCTGGGCGGTGAAATACGAACCGGCAAAAATTCCCGCGCCCAGCGCCAGCGCGCCGAGGAGGATGACGAGCGAACGGTTCATGTTCAACGCAGGACGTGGGGCGCGACGGACGCGAGATAATTCATCTGCGCATCGTGCCGAACCATCTGCCGGCCTTCCAGCGTGCCGGCGAAAACGCCCATCAGCAGCAGGACGGCGGCGGCGGCCAGGGCAAAGCGCGGACGCAAAATCAGATTCGCGAGCGCATCCAGCCACGAGGCCGGTTGTGCGGGCGCCTCGGCATCTTCAATGCGCCGCCAGACATTTTGCTGGAAGCGCGGCGGCAGTGCCGGTGCCGGACGGTTTTGACGGAGCAGCGTCTGGAGCGGGATGTCTTCGGTGTTCATGGTTCAATTCGCGGCGGACGATGGAATGTTCCACCGCCGCCGGCAGTTTAGTTTTTGTGCGCTCATTGGCAATTTATTCATTTGCCGCCGATGTGGGGCAATCCGCTTACCCCGTCCGCCCGAAAAACCCGCAAGAAATCTTTCATGGCATCCGCCGGCGCCACACCGCTGTCCGTTGACATTTCCCCGATGGCCGGTAATGTTCTTCAACGAATTAAAAATAGTTTGAGGGTTTGGGCCGGCACCGGGGTAAGCCAAGTGTTCAAGACGAACACAACATCAACATCAACATCAACATTTAACCAACTATGAAAAAAACGAACCTGTATCTGTTTCTGGCCGTCGGCGCTCTCAGCGTCATGGCATTTTCCACCAAAATCACCGCCGGCGACGCCCCGATGGGATCCTGTTGCGGCGGCATGGCCGGCATGACCACGCCGGTGGCCGACGACGCCAAGGCCACGCCCGACCAGCTCACGACTTGCCCCGTGTCTGGCGACAAGCTCAATGAAATGGGCGCGCCGTTTGTCTTCACCTACAAAGGCCAGGAAGTGAAGCTGTGCTGCAAGTCCTGCAAGCCGAAGTTTGACAAGGATCCGGAAAAATACATCGCCATCATCCGGGGTGCGGACAAAAAATAACATCGCAATCCAAGTCCATCCGGCGCGACTCCGCCGGATGGACGCTCAACCAACCGTGAAAATTGCGCTGGCCATCGTTTGCAGCCTGCTCCTCGTTTTGGGGCAGGCAATGGCGCAGTCCGTGCCGGTCGCCAGCACTGGCGCGGCGGTGAAAGACTGCGGCTGCGGCGGCAAGATGAGCTGCTGCCGGCACGCGTCGCAACCGCCCGTGGCCACCGTGCCGGCCAGTTCGCAAAATCAAATTGTGTCCCCGGTTCCGGCAGTGATGGTTTGGGTTTTGGCCGCCACTGGAACTTCTCAAATTTCCCCGACCGTTTCTCCTTCCCTGTCCGCTGGCGCTGCGCCGATTTTCGCGCGCGACTGCGCCCGGCTCATCTGATTCTTCCCGGCTGACGCCCGAAGTGTGTCTTGCGCCAACGCGCAAAATCCGCCGCGGTTCTTCAGCTCCCAAAAACACCGGTTCGTTGCCGCGAGTGCGGCGTTGGTTTCCCCTGAATTTTTTGCCGGAAGAATAGTCATGAAAACAAAATTTATTTTATTGCTGCTGGTGGTCGCCGCTGTGGGCGGGGTTTGGTATTTGAAAACCCATTCGCCGGCGGCGGCGGTGCCCGCTATGAATGCGAAGGCGGAACGTAAAATCCTTTATTACCAAAGCTCGATGCACCCGTGGATCAAGTCCGACAAGCCGGGCAAATGCCCGATCTGCGGCATGAACCTCGTGCCGGTCTATGAGGGCGACGCCGGCATGGCGGCGGACGGCGGCGTCACGCTGAAATCCAACAGCATCACCGCGCTCAACGTGCAGACGGTGGCCGTCGCGCGGCAGCCGCTCGTGCGCACGCTGCGCGTCGCGGGCGTCGTCGTCGCGAATTCGTGGACGGCGGCGTGGTTTGAATTCACGGCCTATGAAGGCGATTTCGCATGGCTGAAAATCGGCCAGACGGTTGAAGTCAGCCTGCCGTCCGCGCCGGGGAAAACGTATCGGGCGCAGATTAAATATCGCAGCACGCGCCCGGTCGTGGACACGGATTTCGACATGGCGACGGGCAGCACGAAAGTCCGCGCGGAAATTTCCGAGCCGCCGGTTTCCGCCGGCGAACTGGGCGAAAAGAAATTGTTCAACAACCTTTACGCCGAAGGCCGCGTGCTGGTGGATTTGCCGGACGTGCTGGCCGTGCCGCGCAGCGCGGTGCTGTCGCCGGGCGCGCAGGCGGTGGTTTATGTGGATGCCGGCGGCGGCCATTACGAGCCGCGCAAAATCAAGACCGGCCGCGTCGGTGACGACTTGGTTGAAGTCCTCGAAGGTCTGGACGCCGGCGAAAAAGTGGTGACGACCGGCAGCCTGCTGATTGACGCCGAGACGCAAATTTCCCAAAGCGGAAACTGACGCCATGATCAATAAACTCATTGCCTGGTCGCTGCGGAACCGCTTTCTCGTCATCTGCGGCGCGGTGCTGCTCGCGGGCTTCGGCTGGCGCGCGCTGACGCACACGCCGGTGGACGCCATTCCCGACCTGAGCGAAAACCAGGTCGTCGTCTTCGCCGACTGGCCGGGTCGCAGCCCGCAGGAGGTCGAGGATCAGGTCACCTATCCGCTCTCGGTAAATTTGCAGGGGCTTGCCGGCGTGAAAAGTGTCCGCGCCAATTCCATGTTCGGCTTCTCGCTCGTCACAATTATTTTCGACGACAAAATTGACAACTACTTTGCGCGCTCGCGAGTGCTGGAGCGGCTGAATTATCTCGGCAGCGCGCTGCCCGCCGGCGTCGAGCCCAAGCTCGGCCCCGACGCGACCGGCCTCGGCTGGGTCTATCAATACTACCTCGACGTGGATCCGAAGGCTTCGCCGAACGGCGGCTACGACCTCGGCCAGTTGCGCTCGATACAGGACTGGTTTGTGCGCTACCAGTTGAATTCCGTTTCTGGCGTCGCCGAAGTCGCGAGCATCGGCGGCTTCGCGCCGCAATATCAAATTGAAGTTTCCTCGCTCAAGATGCGCGCGCGCAATGTGACGCTAACGCAAATCATGGACGCCGTGCGCCAGAGCAATTTGAACGTCGGCGGCAAGGTCATCGAGGAAAACGGCATGGAGTTCGTCGTGCGCGGTCTTGGACTGGTGAATTCCAACGCCGATCTGGAAAACATCGTTTTGATGCAGAGCGGTGGCACGCCGGTTTATTTGCGCGACGTGGCGACCGTGCAGGTGGGTGGCGATTTCCGGCGCGGCGCGCTGGACGTGGACGGACACGAGGCCGTCGGTGGCGTCGTGGTGATGCGCACCGGCGAAAACGCGATGCAGGTCATCCGCGACGTGAAGGCGAAGATCGCGCAAATTTCGCCGAGCCTGCCGCCGGGCGTCAGCATCAAATCGTTTTACGACCGCAGCGAGCTGATTGACCGCACGCTCGGCACGCTCAAGCACGCGCTCACCGAGGAAATCATTCTCGTCACCATCGTCATCGTGATTTTCCTGTTTCATTTTCGCAGCATCCTCATCGTCGCGCTGCCGCTGCCGCTCTCGCTGCTGTTTTCGTTCATCCTGATGCAGCAGACCGGCATCACGTCAAACATCATGTCGCTCTGCGGTCTCGCCATCGCCATCGGCGTGCTGGTGGACGCCGGCATCGTCATGGCCGAAAATGCCATCCGCCATTGCGAACTCGCGGAGAAAAAGAAGGGCGCGCGGCTGGACAAGGCCGAGTCGCTCGCCGTCACGCTTGCGGCGGCGCAACAGGTCGGTCGGCCGATATTCTTCGCGATGGTCATCATCATTCTGGCGTTCGTGCCAGTGTTCGCACTCACGGGCCAGGAGGGAAAACTGTTCCACCCGCTCGCGTTCACAAAAACCTTTGCGATGCTCGGTTCGACCATCCTGGCCATCACGCTCGTGCCGGTTTTGTGCGCGACCTTCATTCGCGGCCCGTTCCATTCCGAGGCTTCCAACCCGCTGATGAAACTGCTGCTGGCGATTTACAATCCGGTTTTGGACTGGGCGCTGCGCTGGCGCAAAACGGTCGTCGGCATCGCGCTGATGCTGGTTTTGATTGCGCTGACCCTGGCGTTTGGCGTGCCGAAGCTCATCGTCAATAAAATCTCCGCCATCAGCCCTCAACTGGCTTCCAAGCTTCCGCGCGGGTTCGGCAGCGAATTCATGCCGACGTTGAACGAAGGCAGTCTGCTCTTCATGCCGGTGCTGCTGCCCAGCACGTCGCTCGCGGAAGTGAAGCGCGTGATGGCGTGGCAGGATCAGGTCATCCGGCAGACGCCGGAAGTCGTGTCGGTCGCAGGCAAGCTCGGCCGCTCCGAGACGGCCACCGATCCCGCGCCGGTCGAAATGATCGAGACCACCATCATGCTCAAGCCGGAATCCCAATGGCGCGCGGGCATGACCAAGGACAAGCTCGTGATGGAGCTGGAGGAAAAACTGTCGCAAGTGCCCGGCTACATTCCCGGATTTTTGCAGCCGATTGAGAACCGCATTCTGATGATCAGCACCGGCATCCGCGCGCAGGTCGGTATCAAGATTCTCGGCGACAACCTGGACGCGTTGCAGCAGAAGGCGTTTGAGGTCGAGCGCGTCGTGCGGAAAATTCCCGGTGCCGTGGGCGTGGCCGCGTCGCGCGCGCAGGGCAAGCCGTATCTCGACATCGAGGTGGATCGCGCGGCGATGGCGCACTACGGTCTGCGTGCGGCGGACGTGCTGGACGTGGTGCAGTCCGGCCTCGGCGGCGAAAATGTCTCCACGGCCATTGCCGGCCGCGAACGCATCCCGATCCAGGTGCGTTTGGAACGCAGCGAGCGCGACGACATTTCACGGCTCGGTGATGTTTTGGTGCCGACGCCGGATGGAAAATACCTGCCGCTCGGCTCCGTCGCCAAAATCCGCCGCGAGATCGGCCCCAGCGAAATTGCCAGCGAAAACGGGCGACTGCGCGTGTTCGTGCAGGCGAATGTCGAGGGCCGCGACCTCGGCGGCTTCGTGCAGGAAACGCAGGCGCGCATCGCCAAGGAAATTTCTTTGCCGCCGGGCATGACGATTGAATGGAGCGGCCAATACGAAAACCAGATCCGCGCGCAGAACACCTTGCGGCTGATTGTGCCGGCGGCGCTGTTCGTGATTTTCCTGCTGCTCTACATTGTTTATCACAGCGCGAAGGAGGCGGCGCACGTCATTCTCGCCGTGCCGTTCGCGCTGACCGGCGGCGTGTTCCTGCAATGGTGGCTCGGCTACAATTTCAGCGTGGCGGTGTGGGTGGGCTACATCGCGCTGTTCGGCACGGCCATCCAGACCGGCGTGGTGATGGTGGTGTATTTGGATGAGGCGGTGAAAAACAAGATGGCCGAACTCGGTGACAAATTCACGCGCGCCGATCTGATCCGGGCGGTGAAAGACGGCGCGCGGCTGCGGCTGCGGCCGAAGGTGATGACGGTGGCCACCATCGTCGCCGGCCTGCTGCCGATTTTGTGGAGCACGCGGACGGGCGCGGAGGTGATGAAGCCGATTGCCGCGCCGGTGGTGGGCGGGATGCTGAGCAGCCTCGTCCACATCCTGATTGTGACGCCAGTGATTTTTTGCTGGCTGCGCGAGCGCGAGCTGAAACGATTTTGACCTCCGCTGCCGACGGCGTTGACAATCAGCAGAAATAATTGCGCAAAAAAGTTTTTCCGATAAGAATCTGCCGAAACAATGGAAACCATCCCGACCCAGGAACTCGACGCGCTGCTCACGGCCATGATCCAGAGCGCCGAGGGCATCTCCGACCTGCTGTTCGTGGCCAACCGCATGCCGCAGGTGGAGGTGCACGGCAAGCTCAAACCGTTCGCGCCCGAAACCGCCGGGGCGGTGCTCACCAGCGCGCGCATCGAGAGCCTCGCCCGCGCCATCATCAACAACAATCCGCGCCTGCTGGAGGATTTGGCCGGCCACGGCTCCTGCGATTGCAGCTATTCATTGCAGGACAACTGCCGGTTCCGCGTCAACATCTACCGGCAGAACGGCAATTTCGCGATGGTGCTGCGGCGGCTTCAATCTAAAATTCCCTCGCTGGAATCACTGCACCTGCCAGCGGTGTTCCGCGAGGTCATCAAGGAAAAAAACGGCCTCATCTTCGTGACCGGCGGCACCGGCAGCGGCAAGACCACCACGCTGGCGGCGCTGCTGAACGAGATCAACCAAAACGACGAGGCGCACGTCGTCACGCTGGAAGACCCGATTGAATTTCTGCATCCGCATCTGAAGGCCACGTTCAGCCAGCGCGAGCTGGGGCGGGATTTTTACAATTTCCCCGACGGCCTGCGCGCGGCGCTGCGGCAGGCGCCGAAGATTATTTTCGTCGGCGAAATCCGCGACCGCGACACGATGGAGATCGCGCTGACCGCCGGCGAGACCGGCCATGTCGTCTATAGCACGCTGCACACCATCAGCGCCGGCCAGACGGTCAACCGCATCCTCGGCATGTTCAGCAAGGACGAGGAACAGCAGGTGCGCGAGCGGCTGGTCGGTTCGCTGCGTTACATCATCAGCCAGCGACTCGTGCCGAAAAAGGGCGGCGGCCGGATGCTGGCGACGGAACTCATGGGCAGCAACATGCGGATCCGCGAGGCCATTGCGCTCGGCGAAAATGACAACCGCCGGCTCGCCGACATCATCGAGGCCGGCAGCACCAACGGCTGGCACAGCTTTGAACAGTCGCTGGTCAAGGCCTTCGAACAAGATTTGATCACCGAGGAAACAGCGCTGCTCAACTGCATCAACAAGTCCGGCATGCACCAGCGCATTGATTACATCAAAAAGACCCAGCAGGCCGCGCAGTCTTCGGACGGATTAAAATTGAGGATGGACAAAAATCCGGCGGCGGCGCCCCCGCCCAAGCTGCCGCCGCTGCCGGCCGAAACCCCGCGTCCGTCCGCGTGATTCGGGCGGAAAAATTTCTTTCCCCGCGCTGGCACAAACTGGAAACGTCAGCGCGACTTTTGCGCGGGAGTCTTGAGCGGATACAAGCCGGGGCAGCAGCCGAACGTCTCGTGGAACGCGGCGCTGAAATGGCTCAAACTGTTGTAGCCGACTTCCAGCGCGGTCTCGGTGACGTTGTGCTCTCCAGATTTGAGCAGTTCCGCCGCGCGCTCCATGCGGAGCTGGCGCAGGTGCTGCGTGATAGTGTGACCGGTCTGCGCGGAAAATATCCGGCTCAAATAAAAATGGCTACAGCCGATCTTTTTGCCCAACTCTTCCAGGGTTGGCGGCTCGGCGAGATTT
>Ga0302280_1004067_pt1 | contig 10214 bp, 11 predicted proteins | sample III_Fen_E1_1_FD_198771 | JGI IMG/M metagenome (GOLD analysis project Ga0302280, IMG submission 198771) | Peat permafrost microbial communities from Stordalen Mire near Abisko, Sweden - III_Fen_E1_1 | ecosystem: Environmental > Terrestrial > Soil > Wetlands > Permafrost | place: Sweden: Abisko...
CTCTAAAGAAACGGCGTCATTGCGGAATTTTTTGGCCAACTGAAAATTGTTAAAAAGCTCATATATTGCTTGCCAAAAAATATCCGCAATCCCCTCTTGAAATTCACAAAAGAACCCTTACCGCTGATTTTCTTCCCGAATTAAGACATTCATTTCCAGAGAATAAAAAACAACAGTACATTGTCGCAGGGGATTGCGGATAAGACCCGGCAGCATTAGTGATAATCAGAAGTTTCGAACAGGGTTTTTCCGCAATGACGTCGTTGATTATATTTTCACCGTCAAAAAATTCCACAATGACGGAATAGTTCGATGGGGCTTTTCCCCACTTTTTTTCATCTAATCACTAACCACTAACCGCTAACCCCTAACTTTGCCCCATGAATCAGGAAGAACTCTTTAAAAACATCATAGGCCATGCCAAAGAATATGGCTTTGTATTCCAGTCAAGCGAAATATACGATGGCCTAAGCGCCGTGTATGACTACGGCCAGTATGGCTCCGAACTCAAGAAAAATATCCGCGAATACTGGTGGAAAGCCATGGTGCAAATACATGAAAATATAGCAGGTATAGAGTCCGCTATTTTTATGCACCCTACCACCTGGAAAGCTTCCGGCCACTTGGATGCTTTCAGCGACCCGATGATAGATAATAAAGACTCAAAAAAGCGCTACCGCGCCGATGTGCTGATAGAGGAACATGTCGCAAAAATTGAGGCCAAGATCGACAAGGAAGTAGAGAAAGCCGCAAAGCGTTTTGGCGAGGCTTTTGATAAAAACCAGTACCTGTCTACCAACCCGCGCGTGGTGGAATACCAGGCAAAAATTGATGCTATCAATGCCCGTTTTAAAACAGCATTGGAGCAGAATAATCTTGAAGACGTAAGGCAGATCATTATAGATGAAGAAATAGCCTGCCCCGTTTCCGGTACGCGCAACTGGACAGAAGTACGGCAGTTCAACCTCATGTTTTCAACGCAGATCGGCTCAGTGAGCGAGGACACCAATACAATATACCTGCGCCCCGAAACAGCACAGGGGAGTTATGTCAACTTCCTGAATGTTCAGAAGTCCGGGCATATGAAAATACCATTCGGTATAGCGCAGATCGGCAAGGCATTCAGGAATGAAATAGTGGCCCGGCAATTCATCTTCCGAATGCGCGAATTTGAACAAATGGAGATGCAGTTTTTTGTGCGTCCCGGTACTGAAATGGAATGGTATAAATACTGGAAAGAATACCGGATGAACTGGCACCGCCAGCTGGGTTTCGACGAAGGCAAATACCGTTTTCACGACCACCTGAAACTGGCCCACTACGCCAATGCCGCCTGCGATATTGAATATGAATTTCCGTTTGGTTTTAAAGAACTGGAAGGCATACACAGCCGTACCGATTTTGACCTGAAAGCGCATGAAAAATATTCAGGCAAAAAGATGCAGTATTTCGACCCGGAACTGAATGAATCTTATATCCCTTATGTGGTGGAAACGGCTATAGGTTTAGACAGGATGTTCCTTGCAGTTTTTTCCAATGCCTACCACGAAGAAAAACTCGAAGATGGTTCCGAAAGGGTAGTGCTCCGCATCCCCGCTTTCCTTGCCCCGGTGAAGGTAGCTATTTTGCCATTGGTAAAGAAGGATGGCCTGCCTGAAAAAGCGCTCGAAATATTCAATACTTTGCGTTATGATTTCACCTGTCATTATGACGAAAAAGATTCGATAGGAAAACGCTACAGGAGGGAAGATGCCATCGGCACACCTTATGCAATAACTATTGATCACCTGACAATTGAAGACGGCACAGTTACTATCCGCTACCGTGACAGCATGGAGCAAAGGCGCATCACCATTGAAGACATTCACAATAAACTGAAAGAAGAGTTGAACTGGGACAGGATATTGAGGAAATTGTGATAAAAAATTACTACGAAACTCTTGGCATACCGCGCTTTTCAAGTTCGGAAGAAGTGAAAAAAGCATACCGCCGCCTTGCCCATAAATATCATCCCGATAAAAACAGATCGGGAGCGCAGGGAGAAGAGTTTTTCAGGCAAATAAAAGAAGCCTACGATGCGCTTTCCTGTCCACTGAAAAAAAAGGATTATGACTTAGTCCTTCGTGCCCGCTCCACACCGGTTTCACCTTATACTTTTACAAGTTATACTCAGCAGCCGGATGCCGGCGAAACGGTAGCAGAACCTATCACAAATGAAGCAAAAGATTCTTCGAAAATATGGGTTTGGTTAAAGCCCGTTATCATTATTATTCTTTCCATTATTGCCATGTATTTTATCATGCGGTAGATCGCAGTCTTCGTTAATTTTTTACCCGCTAAAAATTACTTGCATTTTTAAGAATTGGGCTGGGTTTTTGCTGTGGGAAATATTATTAATTTTAATGGTCAAATATAATTTTGTATTCATAAATTTACACCCATTGAAAGCAATAGTGAAAACGGTTTTACTTTTAATAGTATCCAATATATTCATGACCTTCGCCTGGTATGGTTTTCTTAAATACAAAGGGTGGCCACTATGGAAAGCGATCCTTATATGCTGGTCAGTGGCTTTGTTTGAATATGCTTTTCAGGTTCCTGCCAACCGCATTGGCAGCGCTACCCTTACCACACCGCAGTTAAAAATAATCCAGGAAATTATAACATTATGTGTATTTGCAGTATTTTCAATTGCCTACTTGCGTGAACCATTTAAGTGGAATTATATTGTAGCATTTGCTTTTATTCTTGGCGCGGTTTATTTTATGTTTAAAGAATAGGTTATTTAAGAAATAATGGAAAAAACATTAGTTCCTGCCGCAAAGGCGCCAAAAACAGAAAAACCTGAGAACAAAATCAATAAGGTTCTCGGCCCGGTCATTAACCTTGAAGACCATGTGCACCCTGACTGGTGGCGCATGATCTTCAATAATCTGTACCTGAAAACAGATGCAGATGTGATAGACGATAAGAACATCACAAAAAAGGAAATTGACCTGTTCATTAAAGCGCTAAATCTATCTGCCGAAGATAAGATCCTTGACCTGTGTTGCGGGCAGGGGAGGCATACTATAGAACTGGCAAAACGGGGCTATAAATTTGCCGAAGGCATAGACCGTTCTCACTACCTTGTGCAGAGGGCTAAAGCTACTATAAAAAAAGATGGCCTGAATATCCGTTTCCGTGAAGGTGATGCCCGCAAACTGCCTTTCCCAACTGATAATTTTGACTCCGTGATGATCCCCGGAAACTCTTTCGGTTACTTTGAAAGCGCCCATGATGATTTGACAGTATTAAGGGAAGTTTTCAGGGTATTAAGGCCTGGCGGTAAGCTTTTGTTAGACCTCACCGATGGTGAATTTCTGAGAAAGAACTACCAGCCGCGTTCATGGGAATGGATCGATAAAAATCATTTTGTTTGCCGCGAACGTTCTCTCTCTTCTGACGGGCACAGGCTTATTTCAAGGGAAGTAATTACCAAGGCTGACGAGGGAGTACTGGCTGACCAGTTTTATGCCGAGCGCCTTTACTCACATGATGAGATACAAACGCTGCTTACCAGTGCAGGTTTCAGCGGGTTGGAATTTCACGGCCTGCTTATGCCTGAAAGCCAGCGAAACCAGGACCTCGGCATGATGGAGCAACGGATAATAGTTACTGCGATTGCCAATAAAGACTGGGCGCCAAAGAAGAAGAAAATTGAAAAAAACACCCTTAATGTAGTCGTGCTAATGGGCGATCCCAATAAACACGATATTATTAAACCCGATGGTGTTTTTGATGAGGATGATATTGAAACTATTATTACGCTCAAAACTGCTCTTGATAAATTGCAGGGCTATCGTTTTAATTTTATGGATAACCACGATGCCCTGATCCGGGACCTGAAGAATAATAATGGTAAAATAGATTACGTATTTAATCTCTGCGATGAAGGCTTTAATAACGAAGCGCGGAAAGAACTACATATACCTGCTTTGCTTGAAATATTAGGGCTAGGCTATACAGGCGCCGGGCCGCAATGCTGTGCTTATTGCTATGATAAATCATTGGTGAGAGGGATAGCCCAGGAAATGGAGGTGCCTGTACCACAGGCATATTATATTAAACCTGAAACTAATATTTATGAACTTTACTTCAATTTCCCTGTCATAGTTAAACCCAATTTCGGCGATAGTTCCTTCGGCATTACACAGAAAAGCGTTTGTAATAACCATGAAGAATTACTGGATGCGGTAAATGGAATCCGTGATAAGTTCGGTTACGACAAACCTATGCTTGTGGAAGAGTTCCTGACGGGGAAAGATATGAGTGTGGGCATTATAGGTAACCCGCCATCTGACTATACGGTATTGCCTATTGTAGAAGAAGATTATTCAGGCTTACCGGAAGGCCTGCCAAGAATATGTGGCTATGAGGCAAAATGGGAAGCCGGTTCTCCATACTATAATTTACCCAACCTTCCTGCAAATCTTCCTGAAGATGTTGAAAAGCAGATAATAGAATGGTGCACCAAGCTTTTTGAAAGGCTTGAATGCCGTGATTATGCGCGTTTTGACTGGCGGCTTGATGCTGAAGGCAAGCCAAAACTGCTCGAAGTAAACCCAAATCCCGGCTGGTGCCATGATGGCCACCTGGCTAAAATGGCTTATCTGAATAACTGGACTTACAGCCAGATGCTTGGGGCCATATTACAGGCTGCGGAGGAGAGGCTTGGCGTCCAAAAGGAAAGTTAAATGTTGCCTTACTGTATAAATCATTGATATTAAACCATCAATGATATTTCCATTAAGTATTGACCAATATTAGCTCTTATTATCTAACATCATATTAGTGGGGAAAGGCAAAGCGGTTTTTGAATATAATGGCTGTTAATTTGCGTATTTTGAGCTATTTGGTTAATCAGATGCTTCAAAAATCCTTTAAAATGAGCATAAACTTACATGTGTAATGTTTGCCTCTTATAAAATTAGAGTAATATAAACGATGTTCCTAATTTTGTCTGTGAATGTATCGAAATGCTTAAGAATGAATTTTACCCCATTTGTCTAAGGAAGATTAATGCCTTTGAGAGAAAACATGCAGGTGCATTTGTCCAAATTTATCGGAAAAGTACCTGTTTTATTTAGGTTTGGAGCTGATTGTTAAGATAAATATAATTATTTTTGGGACTGATATATTTGTTTAACCCAAATCAATTACTTATATTTGTTGAATAATAACAAAGGTATGCAACCAAAAGATAAAAATGTTCGTCCTGATAGTGAAATCAAACAATTAAGAGATTTTGACAGCTTCTTTGAACTACTGGATTATTTCGATACAGAAGAAAAATGTGTATCGTATCTCGCTACCCTTCGTTGGAATGGTAAGCCTGAATGTCCGTATTGCGCCCACAACGAAAATATCTATCTCTTAAAAGGAAAGAACAAGCGGTGGAAGTGTTCGGCTTGCCGCAAGCAATTCAGCGTAAGAATAGGGACAATATTTGAAGAAAGTAAATTACCGCTTAGAAAATGGTTCTTTGCTATCTATCTGGCAACGGCTCACAAAAAAGGAATATCATCCCATCAATTAGCACGGGATTTGAAAATAACACAAAAGGCAGCTTGGTTCGTACTTCATAGAATACGCCATGCCTTTGCCCCGGACTTACCACAATTCACCGAACCAGTAGAAATAGACGAGAGCTTTATTGGTGGCAAAGAGAAAAACAAGCACTACGATAAACGTACAGAAGGAACGCAAGGCAGAAGCGTAAAGACTAAAGTCCCCGTTCTTGGAATGTTAGAGAGAGGCGGTAAGATATACGCTACCCCTATTACTGATACCTCAAAGCAAAGCATACTACCTATAATCCATTCAACGGTAAAGGAAGGCAATACTATATACACGGATGAGTTAGTTACGTACAGGTCTTTAAAAGACAAGTATCAACATCACATAGTAAACCATAGCGCCAACGAGTATGTAAAAGGTTCGGTATCGACTAATAGTATAGAATCATTTTGGGCTTTACTTAAAAGAGGTTTAACAGGAATATATCACAATGTAAGTCCTGAACACTTGCCTAAGTACATCAATGAGTTTACTTTCAGGTTTAATAACAGGTTACTTACAGACGGTTCACGGTTTGACGTACTGCTTGCTAACGTGAATAATAAACGCCTTCCGTATGCTGTATTGATAACAAATAAGAAAAAAGATACAGGTATTCAGAATTGATAGTATATTTGAATAAGAAAAGGGGCATTTGCCCCTTTTCGGCCCTGCTGTTAGCGTTTACACCTCAATACTACTGGCGGTTTTCGCTTCCACGGGTTTTGCACCTGTGCCATACATTTATTTTAAGGGTTAGGCTTCTTTACTGGGCTTGACCTTGAGATCCCACAAATCCCCGAATCGCTACTAACGGTTCGGGGATTGTTTTTTATAAGTATTATCGTTTCCACACAGCAAAGATATTGATAATATCCATACGTTACATAGTAGTCCTAAACTTTTTTTAGGACACAATAGCAACATAATAAAAATCCCCTTATATTTGCAGAAAAAACAATATGGCTGTTAGTAGTTTTATAGAATCATTAAAAATGGAAATACGTGAAACCGAAGGACGGTTGCGCTTATTAAAGCAGACATTAAATGCTTATGAAGGCTCTGGCACGATGCCGATAGAGTATAGTTCGCAAAGCAATGAGGTGATTAAGAAAGATGTTAATCAAAGCAAGGGTACAATTTTAAGCCAACTTAAAAACATGTTTGTAACAGATTTTCATTCGGCAGTCCGTATGCCTGATATACAAACTAAATATGAGCAAGCGTCCAACAAGAAGAATAAAATAGAAAACCTTATAAGGGAATTACGTAAGAAGGGCGATTTAGTTGCTGTCCGTTATGATGGGAAAAACATAGCAACTTATTGGGGTAAATCAGAGTGGGTAAACGGAGGTGATTTTAAGTCTGAATACAAACCAAGTAGTATATCTATTGATGCTAAACCGGAGGTGTTAAAATAAAAAAAAGGACTGTTGGGCAGTCCTTTAATCCATCGAGGCGACAAGTAACGGGGCAAATAACGCTATCAATGTATGTAGCGTGAACCTCACAAGGTTAATCTCTCATTAGGAAAGACTTTGTGGGGGTTTGCTGTTTACAAAGGTATTATTCTAAACTATCTTTTCCAAACTTTAGTAGCAAAACTTACAAGCGTGGTAGCCTTCTTTAATCGCTTCATCCTTCGTAATTGTCTTTAAATCACCTTTACAGGCTCTCATTCCTTTACAGTCCCCGTCCGTTCGGTGATAAGCATGGGAATACTGCCCGGTGCATATTATAACGTTGTTTGTGTTGTCTGTGGCGCTATTGCAAGCCGATACGGTGAGCAGTAGTAAAAATAATAATTTCTTCATGTTAGTAGTTATTATTACTTGCGCTTCGGTAATTTATTCTTTCTTCTTCTTTCTTATGCTCAGGGCTTTTTAATCCTTCTTTTATGCTTGAATAGCATGGTCTCAATAATACTACATATATAATTATGAAACTACTTATATTCATCAGTCCGGCTAATCCAGCCAGAAAAGCAACCCCTCCTATACCAACCCCCAAATAGCTAAAAGCTCGGGCATAAAAGTATATCATATCAAAAGTATTTTTAGGTGGTTCTGCTCTCATTCCATATCCTTTACTAACCAGTTGCGTTATTACAAACAACACACCCCAAATTATTCCAACGGCTATCTTTTTTAGAACAAAATGCCAATGTATATCTGCTATTCCGCTACGTGAGTGTATATCTTCAAAAAACAAGGCTATTGCATATAAAATACACGTTAAAAATCCAAAGAAAACGGGTATCATAAGAATCATTCCAATCCAATCAGGAATTTTCTTTGCTTTAAACAAGTTAAACCGTTTCATATTTCAGCCTCCTCCTCTTTTGGAAAAAGTGATTTTACTAATGCTTCCCATAACATAAAAGCAAAGGAAATTAAGTAGCAGTCTATCACAATTACTCCGACAATAACCCATGTAGTATAATATGGAGGAAAAAGCCATACCTGCCAAACATAATACAAGGTGCTAATAATAATGACTACGAGCGAACTGTAAAACCCGAAATTCTTATTAGGGGAAACTCTGGCGAGTAAACCAATAATAGAAGTTGATATTACGATAAAAATGGTTTTTGCTATTGTGTAAACAATAGCCGCAGTTAGCAATAGTGATATAATTGTTAATAACCATACCCAAAAGCCATGCAAGTCAGTTAATTTATCGACTATATAAGCAAACGCCCACATCATTCCCGTAGCATAAGCCCAGGGAAACATAGGTATTACTATTAGTGCTAAAAGTGTAAATGCAATGTATCGTAAACTGTTAAACGTTTTTTCCACCTATTTTAAATCTGCGCTACTAACCCCTGCATAGCAGATATATAAAAACAAAACGTGAGGTCTAAACTTATTCAAACTTGCAGGTGTGTCTAATACCCTTGTACAAAATAAGCCGACCTCACGCATACGCGCTCCGCCCAACTTATCACTGTACAATTCTTTGAATAGACACTTCGCAAGAATGTGATAAATCTACGTTTTGCTATATTTAAGCTAACTGACTGATATTTCTAACTGGTATTCATGTTTTTTTTCTACCTTTGTGTTGTTATTTTTTGTATTGTAACCAAGTAATTAAAACTGCAATAGCTGTTAAAATAACACCGATTATGCTTATAATAATAGTGGTATTGTTTTCTTTAGGGGCTTTTTGCTTTGGGGTAGCTATTGGAAGACTTACATCAAAGTCTTGAATTTTACCTTTAGCATCAGGGCTATCTTTTATGTAATTCAGGTTATGGGCTGTTATTGTGTCGCCTGAATTAGTTTGCCTATCCTTGTTATCTATAAATTCAACACCCTTTGGCATTATATACGCTTTTATAGGATTAGCCTTAAATGCCTCTTCGCTTTGGGTAGAGGTGTATAGTCCTTGCTGATTAGGGATAGAGATATATTGTTGTGCCTCTAAAGCAGCCAAGAAAGGTTGTAAATGGACTATATGCCCTCCGCTATACGGTAATTCAAATACTTCGTTTATAGCAATCAACCCCTTACCATACAAGTGGCGTAATAATTTCTCCGTATCGTCCATTTTAAACAACAAAAGCCGCAACAACGGGCAGGTCATTACGGCTTTATTAACCCCTTTCAGGGTGTATGTCTTTTATTATCCTGCCCGATAACAGTACAAATATAATCAATTTCGTATATTTGTGCATGGCAAAGCGTAAGCCAAGCAAAGAAATAGAAAAGCCTGAAAAGGATATTAAGACCGAAAAGGGTCAGCCAATGTTCAAAAAGGCACTTGAAACGGTTATAAAATCAAAACCTAAGAAGTAGGTTTGAAAATAGAAAAACTGGATTCCATGAGGAAGTTTATGTTTATGGGTTACTCAGGTATATCAGTCCCTTATTTTTCTTAATATAATGGGCGATATTCAACACTAGAAAAAGCACTTTAAAATGTATTTGTCGGCTGCTTTTTTGAAAATTTCCTTACGTTTATTCCCTGATTCGAGTCTTTAATAGGCATTTAATGTAAAAAATTTTTGGAATTTATAGAATGATGCATTATATTTGTGCCCTAATTGGGGGTCCATATAATTTTTAATGTCTAAAATCAATCTATTTCTATGGAAAAATTCTACATTTCTAATGGGGGAAATTTCGCCTTATCATCATTACATAGGGCAAAATATTTTTTAAAATCACAGCAAAAAGGCTTTTTTATAGCCTTATTGTTGCTTTTTTGCAGTTTTAGCGGCGCGTATGCTACTGCTAACGTAAAAATCAAGTCAAAAGACACTACCGTAGCGCCCGTTACGTTGACTTGTTTAAATACAACTGTATATTACCAGGTCCGGCTTAATAGCCTACCATCGTATCCGACTTCTTTTGCATGGAGGGTCGTTGGCGGGGTTATTGATAGCGGCTCAACCGGGAAAATAGTTAAAATAACCTGGAACCATGTTGCTAACTATGATTCGATCATTGTAAAAGTTGTTGCGGGGGGGGTTACGTATGATGACTCTGATGCTGTAGCCGTTAATGCCATACCTAATGCAACAGTTATCAGTAATAGCAGCATTTGTTCAGGTAGCAGTATTAGTATTGGGTCTGCTTCAATAAGTGGCCATACCTATTCTTGGTCCT
>Ga0302280_1004079_pt1 | contig 10191 bp, 8 predicted proteins | sample III_Fen_E1_1_FD_198771 | JGI IMG/M metagenome (GOLD analysis project Ga0302280, IMG submission 198771) | Peat permafrost microbial communities from Stordalen Mire near Abisko, Sweden - III_Fen_E1_1 | ecosystem: Environmental > Terrestrial > Soil > Wetlands > Permafrost | place: Sweden: Abisko...
GCCGAAATCGTACCAGCCACGGAAAACCATATTGGTATAATTGGGATGATAAGGGCGTGTTGCTTCCGGGCCGAGCCAGAGATCCCAGTCAAAACCATTTGGCACAGCAGGTTTGTCGGTGGGAAGCGTTGGGTATTGCGGCCACACCGGCCTGTTGGTCCAGTTGTGCACTTCTGTTAATGTCCCGATAGCTCCCGCATTTATCCAGGTCATTACCGTTTCCATTGAGCCGTTAGAATCCCATGGTATCAGATGCGTGATCACCTTATTATGATCACGTGCTGCCTGTATCACTTTTTTTCCTTCAAGCAACCGATTAGACAAAGGCTTGTGCACCAGCACATGCTTGCCCCGTTTAATGGCAGCCATTGAAATGAGGGCATGCAGATGATCAGGTGTCATGATCTTCACTGCATCCAGATCTTTTTCCTTATCAAAAAGCTGGCGGAAATCTGCATAAGCAGTGCAGCCACTGTATTTTAATTCAGGATGCACATTGGCGTAAAAATTATCTATGATTGATTTGCCATTTTCTCTTCCGCCGGGGATGGAATTATCTCCACCAGGCTCCCAATCGGGTTTGTTGATTGTTTTTCTGATCTCGCTTTTCAGCCAGTCCTTTGCCCAGTCTTTATAACCTATAGCTTCTTTGTTAGGGTCGCAGACAGCCACCACCCGAAAGCTTGTGTTCTGCAACAAAGGCAGTAGCTCACGGATGCCCTGTGTGCCCACACCGATATAGGCCAGTGTTACTTTATCACTTGGCGCCACATAACCTTTGCCGCCAAGCACATGCCTCGGCACAATGGTGAATGCAAGCGCAGAAGTCGCCATCACTTCTACAAATTTTCTGCGGTGGAGAAGAGAACCAGTTTCGGTGTTTGTAGTTAAGCTGTCTTTAATGTCATGCGATGCTGCATGCTTAGCATTTTCATTTTTCATATAGCAGTAAATTTTATCGTTTTTAAGAGAGACAATAAATTTAACGCATTTTATGAAACATGGCTCGGCAAATATTTTTTGGGGGGATAGAGGGTCAGCAGTTATTGCGGAGATGTAAATTGCTTTTGTGGAGATGTCTCTCTTTTCCGTTGGAAGGAAATCATCAGAAACAAAAGATCGGATTATATCGCTGAAGAAGTGTTTTCTTGCTTCGATGTTGGTGTTGTGCTGCGGCCTTTTGCCTGGTATCACAAACTACAGCTAAACTAAATTATTGGTACAGCTAACGCGTATAGCTGAAAGAACAAGAGCAAGGGAGAGAGAGTTAGTGTTTACTCCGTCACAAGCGGACGCTTGCGCCTGGCGTTTGAGTAGATAGAAGCTTGCGCGACTGAGGGGAAACGGTTCTGCTATTCCACAGATACCCAGCCCCGCATTGCCCAAGCAGCATATCTTTGCCAGTAAGATGTATAGGACAATTTTCAAAGATGAAATGTGTTAATAATTTGAATTACCAACTGCCGTGGTTCGTGTCCTCACGAACCATCTTTAATATTCTTTATTTCGGTTCGTGAAGACACGAACCGAAGCTTTAGACATACGAACTGAACCATATTAAAATCATCTCTTCACCAACCCTACCGGCAATACCGTTTTCCCATATACTTCATTCAACAGACTGGCCGTGCCGGTATAGATGGCAGATAAGCCGCATACAATGCCTTCGTAGCCTGTGAATGTTTTTAAACTGGCGTTGCCCGTGGCATCGCCGGCGGCTAATAAGAAAAACAAAATGGTGAGCGTGGCAAAGACAAACTGCAATGCCTTGCTGATCTTTAATGTGCCGAAGAAAAGCAACAGTGTGAAGATGCCCCACATGATGAGATAGGCGATCATGCCGTTGGCAGATGCGGCGGGTATCCAGCCCAGCTTGGGCATTACGATGAGGCCTACGAGCGTGAGCCAGAAGAAACCGTAGGAGATGAATGCGGTCATGCCGAACGTGTTGTTCTTTTTGGATTCGAGGATTCCCGCGATGACCTGCGCGATACCTCCGTAAAAAATGCCCATGGCGAGTATCATGGAATTCATTTCAAAAATGCCGGCATTGTGGAGGTTCAGCAATACGGTGGTCATGCCGAAACCAAATAATCCCAATGGCGCGGGATTGGCAGAGCTGTCTTTGATGATGGTGGTGGACTGGTCCATATGGGTTTTGTTTTAAGGTTATCGTTAGACTGTTTATTGTACTTTTTTGCTTCGCCAAAAAAGTACCAACGAAAGGCGCCCGGAAAACCCAGCCTGCGTCTGGCAGGGATGTACATCGCGTTTTCCGGAAGGAGCTTCGATTGAGCTTTGTGCTACTGTGATGAACAGCAGCGGTTCCCTGATGCGTTGCACAATCGGTGACAGTCTTCATGTCCGATCTTCGATGACCTTTTTTGCTTTAATCAAAAAAGGCACCAACGAAACGCGCCCCGAAAACGAATACGGCCCGTTTTCGGGAAGGAGCATTGATTGAGCTATGTGCTACTGTGGTGAAGAGCAGCGGTTCCCTGATGCGTTGCACATTCGGCGACAGTCTTCATTTAATATCAAGGGTAACTTTTTTGGCGAAGCAAAAAAGTACAATATTATCCCTTCAACCGATCAGCTAAATCCAATCCATTTTCTTTAGCGGTCTCTATCGCGATATCATATCCCGCGTCTGCATGGCGAATGACGCCCAAACCGGGATCGTTGCGAAGCACCCTTTTCAATCTTTGTTTTGCATCGTCACTTCCATCAGCAACGATCACCATGCCTGCATGTATGCTATAACCCATGCCCACTCCACCACCGTGATGCAGGCTCACCCAACTGGCGCCGCCCGCTGTGTTCACGAGCGCATTGAGGATTGGCCAGTCTGCCACGGCATCGCTTCCATCGAGCATGGACTCCGTCTCGCGGTTGGGAGAAGCGACCGAGCCTGTGTCAAGATGATCGCGGCCAATGACGATGGGCGCTTTTACTTTCCCTGTGCGCACCAGTTCATTGAATGCCAGTCCTGCTTTTTCCCTTTCGCCCTGGCCGAGCCAGCAGATGCGTGCGGGCAATCCCTGGAATGCAATCCTCTCTTTTGCCAGCTTCAGCCAGCGCAGCAAGGATGCATTGTGAGGGAACATGTTGGCGATGAGTTCATCCGTGACTGCAATATCATTCGGGTCGCCGCTCAGTGCTGCCCAGCGGAATGGGCCCTTGCCTTCGCAAAATAAAGGGCGAATGTAGGCGGGAACGAAGCCGGGAAAAGCGAAACAGCGGCCGGGTTTGTAGTTTGTGGTTTGTAGTTTGTAGTTGTCCTCAGTCCCGGCTCCCGACTTCTGACTCCGGACTTCGTATTCCTGTGCTCTTGCACGAATATTGTTTCCGTAGTCGAAGGTGATGGCGCCTTTGTCCATGAGCTGGATCATCAACTGCACATGCAGGTACATGCTTTCGTAGCTGCGCTCGATGTATTCGGCGGGGTTTTGCTGTCGCAAAATGTTTGCCTGTTCATTGGTGAGCGTGTGCGGCACATAACCTATCAATGGGTCATGCGCGGATGTCTGGTCGGTAAGTGTGTCGGGGATTATTTTTCTTTCTATCAATCGCTGCAGCAGGTTCACCGCGTTGCATAACACGCCGATGCTTTTTGCTGCGCCTTGTTTCTTATATTCCTGCGCCTTGTCTATGGCTTCATCAATATCCGTATATTTTTCATCAAGATATTTTGTTTCGATGCGCTTGTCGATGCGCCACTCCTCCACTTCTGCGATCAGCGCCACGCCTTCGTTCATGGTGATGGCAAGTGGTTGTGCGCCTCCCATGCCACCAAGGCCGGCGGTGACATTGAGAGTGTGTTTCAGGGAGCCGTGAGCTTTGGGCTGCGAGCTGTCAGCAGAGAAATGTTTATCAGCAAGGGCAGCATAGGTTTCGTAAGTGCCTTGCACAATGCCCTGTGAGCCGATGTAAATCCAGCTTCCCGCAGTCATCTGGCCATACATCATCAGTCCTTTTTTCTCTAGCTCGTCGAAGTGTTTCCAGTTCGCCCAGTTGGGGACGAGTTGCGAATTGCTGATGAGAACTCTTGGTGCATCCTTATGTGTTTTGAGAATGCCAACGGGCTTGCCGCTTTGAATCAGCAGCGATTCGTCGTTCTCTAAAATCTTCAATGCTTTGATGATATTATCAAGCGCTTCGAAGTTTCTCGCGGCTTTGCCACGGCCACCATATACGATCAGATCATCGGGGCGCTCTGCTACTTCGGGGTTCAGATTATTCAGCAACATTCTCAATGCTGCTTCCTGAATCCAGCCTTTGCAGTTTAATTTATTGCCGGTGGGTGTTTTGTATTTAATGGCGTCGTAGCGACTAGCTATTGCAGTTGACATATCGAACGATTTTGAATTCCAATATTATAGTAGCAGTGAATTTCTATTATTGACAGACCAAGCACAATACGAAGGAAATTATCAATGGGTATTTTACCCCCTGTGCCTTGTCCCTTATTTTGTTCCCCATTTCTGCGCCATCTTCTTGAATTCTTCCGGTGAAACAGGCTCAATATTGTCTGCTGCATTTAAAGCAGCATCAAGGCCGGGGATCCCTTCATCATTAGACTCGTTTTCTCCTTCATCCATTTCTTTGGAATAGTTTTCAATAACCGATGGCAGGATGTCTTCATTCAGCGCATTCAACAGCTCTTCATCTTCAATACCATCAATGAGTTTGTGCAATGCTGTTTTCAATTCCTCCTTTGTCTTCATAAAATGGCGTTTGTCAAATTTACTTAAAAACTTTATGCTAATATGGTTTCATTGGCATTGAAATGGTTCAGGTTATTAATAGCAGCGCTCTGCATTATGGATTCGTTCAGGTCTCATTAAAGAAAATCTTTCGTACTTCGTCACTTGTGACCAAAGGAAGCGATGGGAATTCTGTTTGCTTTAAGATATTAAAATGGGTATCGTTTGAAATAAGATAAGAAGAGGAACTGGAAAAACAGCAATCACAAAATTTATTGTCATCAGGGTCAGAATCTATCAAATTCAGCCTGATATAATTTTCAACAAATTGGATGAATGGATGAGAAACCAGAAAGTTGATAATATTTGCTGCCACTTGAGGATTTGTTTTTTTATCAAGCACTTCCCAATACTCCAGAAAGATTTCATTTGTTATGCATAATATCCATTGCCCATTCAATATTTTATCAAGCATCCATCTGTTCTTGCTGTCCTTCTTAAAGATTGTAATGAACACATTGGTATCAATAACGACTTTCACGCCTGTTATGCTCATGTTCCCATTTGTTATGCTCTTCGGTAGAAATATTTTTTTCTTGCAGAAATCCTTCCATGGATTGAGTTGCTTTACCAGCGAAATAATTGCCTATTAGCAGTCGTATCTCCAGCAAATCCTCGTCGCTTACCCCTGCTGCATATAGCTTTAATAGCTCTTTCTGAAGATTGCTAAATGAAGGTGGCATCTCTAAAACTGGCATAGATTAATTTTCATTTTTATAAAATTACAATTAAGTTCTCAGAGAGCAAAAGAAGGGAAACCTTCATTAAGCATGGGCTTTTTTGAGCTCGCAAATTCATTGACCTCCTCCACAAAAGAGAAGTTTTTGATGATGGCGGTGATACTATTGATATCATCAGCAAAAATGCGGTCTTCTTCTGCAAAGCCGACGTATTCACGCACATGGTCATGTGCAAATTCAAGGATGGCGCTGCTCTTGAGCGGTTTCCTGAATTCGATGGCCTGACAGGCAGTGAGCAACTCAATAGCTAAAATATATTCCAGGTTATCCAGCACGCGGTTTACTTTTCTGCCGCTGATACTGCCCATGCTCACATGGTCTTCCTGTCCCAGTGAAGTGGGGATACTGTCTGCGCTGGCGGGGAAACACAATGTTTTGTTCTCCGTAACCAATGCTGCAGTGGTGTACTGAGGAAGCATGAAGCCGCTGTTCAAACCTACATTGTTCATCAGCAACAAGGGCAATCCCCATTTGCCTTCCAGCAATAAATAACAGCGACGGTCAGATATATTGCCAATCTCCGCTGCCGCGAAGCACGCATAGTCTAGTGGGAGCGCCAATGGCTGCCCGTGAAAATTGCCTCCGCTGATGGTATCGTTTTCGCCTAAGATGATCGGATTATCTGTTACAGAATTCAATTCAATTTCTGTAAGCTCCTTCAGGTGCAGCCATGCGTTGCGGCTTGCTCCATGCACCTGCGGCATGCAGCGCAGCGAATAAGGATCCTGTACCCTGCCGCAGTCGATATGGCTTTTCATGATGGCACTATCGCTGAGCAAGATGCGCAGGCGCTGCGCAACCAGTTTGCTTCCGGCATAAGGGCGCAGGTCGTGCAGGCGCTCATCAAATGGTGCTTTGGTGCCGGTCAGCGCTTCGAGGCTCATAGCGCCGATGATGTCCGCAGCTTCGAGACAATTGTGCATGCGCTGCACTGCTTTCACGGCAAAAGACAAAATGAATTGCGTGCCGTTGATCAGTGCAAGGCCTTCCTTGGGGCCGAGTTGAAGGGTTGATAAGTTGAATTGTTGCAGCACCGCCTGTGCCTTATGTCTTGTGCCTTTATAGAAAACTTCTCCCAAGCCGATCAGCGGCAGAAACAAATGCGCTAATGGAGCCAGATCACCGGATGCCCCAACTGATCCTTTTTCAGGGACGACAGGTATCACATCGTTTTCAATATGCCATAAAATTCTTTGCAGCGTTTGCAACTGCGCGCCAGAATATCCCTGAGCGAGTGCATGCACCTTGGTGATGAGCATGATCTTAGCGACTTCTATTGGAATCGGGTCACCCACACCTACGCTATGGCTTTGCAGGATTTTGTGCTGCAGGGTGATTGTGTCTTCTTCTGAGATTTTTGTGTTGGCGAGAATGCCGAAGCCTGTATTGATTCCGTATACTGTTGTGTTGTGCTGAACAATGTTTTTGACTGACTGGCTGCTGGCATTAATCTTTTCAACAGCTTTTTCAGAAAGAATGCCCTTGATAGAACCGTGGGCCAATGCGATCACTTTTGCAATCGTCAGCTTGTGAATACCGTAATGGAAAGAATTGTTCATAGAGATGTTTCGGGCTCAAAAGTAAGGATTAGGATTTTCACGCGAATGTGGTAATGTTTTTTGAACCCCTGGAGGCACAGAGGCACGGAGCCACAGCAAGATGCTCTGTTACACCGTGTCTCTGTGGTTCAAAATATCAGATATACTGATTAATGATATTCTCCAGCCATTCCTGTTTTCCGCTGATCTGCCTGGGTTCGCCGTTTGCAATAGCAAAAGTCCTCAGGTCTTCAAGAGATAATTTGCCTGTTTCAAAGTCTTTCCCTTTGCCACTGTCGAAAGATGCATAGCGTTGTTCGCGGAATTTTTTGTAAGGAGATTTTTGGAGGATATCATCTGCAATGATCAGTGCACGTGCAAAAGCATCCATGCCGCCGATATGTGCATGAAAAATATCTTCGAGATCGGTGGAATTCCTTCTTGTCTTTGCATCGAAGTTCACGCCGCCGCCACCGAAACCACCTGCTTCAAGAATGACGAGCATGGATTCAATCAGTTCGTTCAGGTTGACCGGGAACTGATCCGTGTCCCACTCATTCTGATAATCGCCACGATTGGCATCAATGCTGCCAAGCATGTTTGCATCTGCAGCAACCTGCAGTTCGTGCTGGAAGGTGTGGCCTGCAAGCGTTGCATGGTTCACTTCAATATTCAGTTTGAAATCTTTATCTAATCCATAATGGCGGAGAAACCCAATCACCGTTGCCGCATCATAATCATACTGATGTTTGGTTGGCTCGCATGGTTTTGGCTCAATGAAAAAAGTTCCTTTGAAGCCCTGCTTTCTTGCATAATCTTTTGCGATAGTGAGGAATTGAGCAAGATGTTCCACTTCGCGTTTCATGTTTGTATTCAGCAAAGTCATATAGCCTTCTCTCCCACCCCAGAAAACATAGTTCTCGCCGCCAAGCGTAATCGTTGCATCAATGGCATTTTTTATTTGTGTGCCGGCATAAGCTACCGCAGCAAAATCGGGATTAGTAGAAGCACCGTTCATGTAACGGGGATTGGAAAACACATTTGCCGTTCCCCACAATAATTTAACGTCACTTTCTGATTGCTTTTGCTTTGCGTATTCAACGATTGACTGTAAGCGATTTTCATATTCACTGACAGAATCGCCTTCATCCACCAGGTCAATATCATGAAAACAATAATAAGGAACGCCAAGCTTGCTGATGAACTCGAAAGCTGCATCTGCCTTGTCCTTAGCACGCTGCAAGGCATCTGCTGATTTGTTCCACTCAAATATTTTTGTACCGGGGCCGAAAGGGTCATTGCCAGTATTGCAGAACGTGTGCCAGTAACATACCGCAAAACGCACGTGTTCTTTCAATGGTTTTCCTGCAACGATCTTATTTTCATCGTACCATTTAAATGCAAGGGGATTGTCGGATTGCCTTCCTTCGTATTTGATCTGGCCAATGCCTTTGAAATATTCCTTGTCGCCAATAACAATGCTCATAAAGTAAAAATTTATTTGATAAGAGATGATAATTCATGTTTCCAGTTTTGATATGCATCACCCGTTTGCTGAACAGATTCTTTTTCCGGTTCAATCTTTCGGATCACTTCCATGCCTTTGAAACATTCAGCAAAGCTTTTGTAAAACCCGGCACCATAGCCAGCCGCTCTTGCTGCGCCAGCCGCTCCATCGGTATTGTATAATTCGATCACACAGTCTGATACATTTGAGAACGTAGTTGCAAATACTTCACTCAAAAACATATTGGTATGACCAGCGCGGATAGTCTTTAACTCCATTCCCATCTGCTGCATGATCTCCATTCCGTAATTCAATGCGAACACGATGCCTTCCTGTGCTGCGCGGGCAATATGGCCGCGGTGATGAGTATTAAACTGTAATCCCTTTAGGTTTGCAGTGATGTTTTTGTTTGATAATATTCTTTCAGCACCGTTTCCAAAAGGAAAGAATTTCAATCCTTCTGAGCCAACGGAAATCTTTGCCGCTTCATCATTCATCTGCTGATAAGAAAGATCACTGAAGAAATTTTTGCGCAGCCAGCTATTTAAAATGCCTGTGCCATTCACGCAAAGTAATATTCCGTAACGTTTATCCTTGTCCATGTTGTTCACATGCACAAAAGGGTTCACACGGGAAAGAGGATCATAGTTGGTTTTATCAGTAACTCCATATACTACACCGGAAGTGCCCGCGGTTGCTGCGATCTCTCCGGGCTGCAGCACATTCAGAGAAAACGCATTGTTGGGCTGATCGCCTGCACGATAGGTAACAGGTACTCCTGCAGACGCTCCTAAAATAGCTGCTGATTGTTTGTTCAATCTTCCCTGATCGCCGAAAGTCGGTACAATGGGCGATAATATGTTTTCATCTATTGCATAATAATCCAGTAATTTTTTTGCAACGGCATTGTCTTGATAATCCCAGAGAATGCCTTCTGATAAACCGGAAATGGTGGTAGCAGCATCGCCTGTTAATTTCAATGCAATGTAATCACCGGGGAGCATTACTTTATATATTTTTTGATAAACCTGCGGCTCATTTTCTTTCACCCACTTTAATTTGGAAGCGGTGAAGTTGCCGGGAGAGTTCAGAAAATATTTCAAACAAAATTCTTCGCCGAGTTTCTTAAAAGCTTTGTCACCGATCTCAACAGCGCGGCTATCGCACCATATGATAGAAGGGCGAAGTGGCTGCAGGTTTTTATCTACACAAACCAATCCATGCATCTGGTAAGAAATGCCGATAGCGATGATCTCATCTGGCTGATATGAAACCTGCTGCCTCAATTTGTTCACCGCATTGATCAGTTCCTCCCACCATTTTTCAGGATCTTGTTCTGCGAAACCCGGCTTCACGGAAAGGATCTCCATTTCGGAAGACGGAGAAAAGGCAGCCGCAGCAAGTTTACCGGAAACCGCATCTATCAATGCGGCTTTCACTGAAGACGAACCAATATCAAACCCTAATAAATATTTCAATGGCAAAATAAATTGGAGAGCAATTTAGTAAAATTATTGTCAGCATAACATTTATAGCTTCATAGAAAAAACTTGGTATTTTTATTTATTAAACAACATCTATGTACGAAAGAAAGCATGAGCCGCTCGCATCCAAAAGTGTTTTTTATGGAAGGATCATGA
>Ga0302280_1004088_pt1 | contig 10173 bp, 4 predicted proteins | sample III_Fen_E1_1_FD_198771 | JGI IMG/M metagenome (GOLD analysis project Ga0302280, IMG submission 198771) | Peat permafrost microbial communities from Stordalen Mire near Abisko, Sweden - III_Fen_E1_1 | ecosystem: Environmental > Terrestrial > Soil > Wetlands > Permafrost | place: Sweden: Abisko...
AAAAAACAGATCGGAATGGACAATAGATAACATATATTATTCCCCTAATTGTAGAGAAGAAGTAAAAGATCTAGAGATTTTAGAATTCTGCAACAGATACAACATCGGTAAGATGATCATCCCAGAAACATGTTGGTCTAGGATATTTCAGATCGCAAAACTACTAAGAGAATTAGATGTTAAATCATTCGCAATTCCTAATATCGAGATTGTACGCAAAGATGAATTGTACAAACATAACTATTTTTACAAGATTCTAGCCAATAACTATCTGTGCGAGAGAATATTCTCTACCGTTTTAGACGTTCCAGTAAATTATGTAGGATACGGAATAGATCAAATAGAGTTTCGACAAAAAATCGATATTACTACTATCAATTTATTATTCGTTGGTGGTATGAATGCTTTCTCTCGCAAACATGTACCTGATGTATGTAGAGGATTCTGTATCGCCTACGAATCAAACGACAATCTGAGACTAACAGTTACGGTCCAGATGACTAACAGTTTCGAAGACAGTGTAAAATCAGAGATTAATACGTACAAAAATCATCCTGGTATCAGAATCCTACATGATCATATTTCATACAAAGAGATACTTGATTTGTACTACACACATCATATCAGTATTCAGGTCTCGAAACACGAAGGATTGGGTCTAGGGTTCTATGAGGCATTAATGACAGGAACTCCAGTTATAACTCTTGATACGCCCCCTCACAACGAAATAGTACTCGATAACATAAACGGATGGACCATCGAGTGTTTCTATAAAAAGATGACAGATAATCCGGCCGGTCTATTCGGTTCGGCTTATTTCGATCCTAAAGTGTTGGCCGCCAAGATCGTTGAAATTGCATCAACTTCAAACAAACAAGAAATGGCAAAAATTATCAACAGTCTCGAGATCGATATCAAAACACGTTTGAGTTCAGATATCTTTGCGACAAGATTCCTCAACGAGATTATGTAGTGATGTAGTGTTACTTACTCATTCATGACAATATTGATGTATGTTTTAAGTGCATCATTGATCAAGAGTTGCGGATGTTGTTTAGATATATTGTACAAGGTATCAAGCCCTCTATCAATATCACGATCTACGTATATCAGGCCGAAACTGTTGAACATGGAGAATATCTTCGGGGTTGTTGTGTTGTACGTCGTACCAGCTAGTGTTGTATGTTTGTCAACAGTTCTTTTTATGTAATTAGGATCTTTCCCGTTTGTGTACCAGCTGATATATACATATTCATCTTCAATCTCGGTATCTGTATCGGTATCGATTTTGATTTTAGTGGTTGATGTGGTTGATGTGGTTAATGTTGTTGATGTTGTTAATTTGGATCTGTAGTTATCGATATCAAAGTTTGCAGGGACTGTGAATTTGTAAGGTATCTGAATATCACCTGTTTTGTGTGCATTTTGCCATATCGTAAATAGATTGTCATTTGTTGTATCAGCATCATGTTTGTAAACTCTTTTGTAAAAATCAACATCGAATCGATCCTGAACATATCTTGTGTAGATCTTGTCTGCAAATTCTCCCCATGAATATGATTTTGCAATGGAGATTGCATTTTGTCTTATCTGTTCTATCACATCGTAGGTGCTGTCATAGAGTCCTAAGATCTTTTGTATCTCTGTTGTGACCGATTCAACTCCAAACGTAAATATCGATCGACACTTTTGGTTAAAAAACATCTCAGATCCATTGATAGCATCCATTAACACAATCCCCCCACATGCCATGATCGGAAACAGATGCATACTGTTTAATCCTAACTTTTTCCGACAGTTCGGATGAGTTATGATATTTATCTTACTCGATGTTGCAATCATCGGAATGTCCATGTATCTTGGTTCCCCTTTGTAATAAACTCCTTTAATAAATGGTTTGATCATCTCTGGACCGTATATCATGAGTTTAAGGTTGTTTTGTTCACAGTAGTCGATCAAGATACTTAAAAGTTTTTTTCGTTCGATGAGTTGGTTCTTTTGATCGATATACATACTATCACATATGAAAGATATATCACATCGATAGTCATCATCATTGACATTAACATTGACATTGACTATAATATCGATAGGTCGGAATACAGTAGGATCGAATCCCATCGGCATGAAGTCTACATACTTAGTCTTGGTATTTGGATTGTTTTTGTAGACTGATTGATTATGATAACAGGTTGTGATGATATAATCAAACATACAACATCTTTCGAGATACATATTGTTCATATTGATCGGATCGGAATAGTTGTAGATGATAAAAAACGTGTCGGGATTCTCTCGAGTGATTCGGCTAAACACTGTGATCGGAACATCGGTAAACCACCACAACACCAGATCTGGTTTCTCTTTGGAAAACGTATCGGATAAAACATCAACATAGTTATCTATCTTGGAAAAACGATCATAACAGTGCATATAAAGGGGATGACTCACAACCGTCCATCCGTATCTTTTTGTAAATTCGGTTGATATTGCAAATAGATAGTCTTTTAATTCATAGAAACAAATAATCATAAGTTTTCTCATCTAATTATATTAGATCAAGCTAAAACAATCGGTCATACATTCGGTATCTGTATTGATAACGGTTATCGTGATGTATCCGTTTCCACCATTACCAGAAAACTTTTCGGTACATATGTCTAAAATGTACGGTTGAGATCCACCACCACCCGACCCAAACTGTCCATCGGAACCTGTTACAACACACGGTGTCCCTGCTTGTCCTCCGGGACCAGTTTTGTTTATTTCACCACCGTTACCGGCAGTTCCATTGATACTGGGGGCAGCCACCTGTCCCGGACCTCCATCACCTCCATTATCATTACAAGGATTGTCACACTTATTGATAGGTGTTTGATTTTGACATGAATACGGGAGTTTAAACTGCGGATTTAACTTGGATTGTATTGATAATGTTCTACCCGACGCCCCTCCAGCTACTATGTTTTTGAAATCAGAGAATTTATTATCGGAGACATTTGAAGTACTATTTGATTGTTGTTGTAAGATACTGTTGATGACATCCCTCATTTGGGCTACACCGGACGTATTAGGAAAGCCGTTCTGACCTCCCAATGCAATGATGTATGGAGTTACGCAACAACCGCATCCATTGTTGTTCCTAACAATACTTATCACCGTATCACACCCACATGTACCGTTTTTAGAACTACCACCTGCCCCGATACTAAGGGTCCATTCGTCTCCAGCGTTCACCATAACTCTTTTATTGATGTGTTGACCTGTACCCCCACCTCCGCCGTAAAAGTAAAAATTACTGATAGCGTGACCGATACCACCTGCCCCTCCTCCTGCGACTAAATCGACCTCTATCATTACAGATTTATTGAATCTGATGATTATCGGTTTTGTAGGATTGGGATCGCTAAAGGTAAGACTGTTTTGTGGATATGGACATCTGGGTGTTGTATTAGTTGTATCAGAAGATGTTGTATTGTAATAGTTATACATGTTGATTGTATTATGACGTCCAGTTCGAATGATTATGTGTTTGTCTAATGATTTTTTGTTTTTGCATGATTCATTAGATTCATTAGATTCACTATCACTATTACAAAAATCATCCATTTTGTACGTTGAATACAACAGTGATAAACGATCTGAATGTTTATGGTGGTGCCGATAATGTGGATAATGTGGATGACGTTTACAATGTGGTGAATGTTTATGTTGATGTTTATGTTTATGTTGATGTTGTTTATGAGGATTGGTCGGTTCATTTAATTCACTTAACTCATTCAACTCATTCAACTCATTCGACTCATCTAATTTATCATTATCAATGTATCGAAAGATTGTGTACAACACATACAACATGATAAATTCGATGACAGTTATATGCATATGTATCTATAACTGTGTAAAAGTAATAGTGTGATCAGCTGGGGGATGTTCAGGTTAAAGTTAAAAAATCAGTAAGTCGCCGAATACCGAATATGCAGCTGATAAATATAGATTTTTATTGGATGCTAATTTATATGTACAGATTAGCATCTAGAGATAATACTAATAGTGATAAATTCGATATGTGGCCAGCAGTTCTGGATAAAAACTTCACTAAATTTAATAACAGAGTTGAACCTCATCTGTTTAATTCGGAGGATAGTATCCTAAATTGGCTTGATAGTAAGTGTCGGGCCAAGATACCCGAAAGAACCATGACTAACGTTCAAGAGTTTCGAAACGGTGATCCCAATAGATTGTATTCGATATATATGTGTAATCATCAAAACACTGATCATTATCACGGGGAAAATGGAATGTACGATAAATTTCTGTACAGTGTTCGAGTCAAGCGCCAAGCAGAGGCTTTCATAACTTATGCGAATCAGAAAGGAGATCGAATCAAAAGTTCTTTCAAGAAATTAGAGAACATAACGGATTTCACTCACAATCATGATGATTCATTAATCGATTACTCATCGGATATCAGATCCATTAGCGAGGCCTTCTATGAGGGGATATATCCTTTGGATCCTGATGAGACAGATCAGGTCTATACCCGATATCTAGAGTTTGTCAAGAGTGTACATACCAGCGATGTTGATACTAATATCAACGCTAAGGAGTATTCAATAGTCTTTGCGAAAGAAGGGTTCGCCATAAGGTGGTTGGATCGATTCATAAAGAAACTTGAAATCGTGGAGAAATACTTAGAATATTTTGCAAAAGGTGGAGACATCTACATGCGGATTGAAAAAGATATTGATCATGATGAAATGCTCAAATATATTTTACAAGTTTTAGAGGATAACAGGATGGGTACACCCGAGGATGACATTCTACAAACCAATGTGCGAAATATGATCATCGATCCTTACCTGTGTGATGGAGAGATATATCAGATTCGATACAACAAGAGTCTGATGGCCTGGCACAAAAACTATCTACATGTGATCAAAAAGTATCGTTTGATGCCATCAAGACAGTTTGCAATGGTGATAATGAATTTTAGTTTGGCGGACTTTTTCAGGCAGATACAATCAAAAGATAACCTTTCAATAATAGTAAAAAACATCGAAGACATCTACGGAATCAGAACGAATCCCTTCAGTAAGGCCGGACCTATCAGAGTCATGGGAAACAATAATAATCATGTCAGAAGCCGTTTTGATGAAGTTCCGAATAAGTTCCAAAGAGTCATCAAAACATTCAATGTCTAACACTGTAACAAAATATCAATGTTGGCAATGTAAGGGAAAAGACTGAATCTGAACGATTATAGTCGTTCCATAATTCATTTGGACTTTTGACACCACATTATTCTTCCAGCAATAAAATTTAATTCGTTTTATTTTGTTGTGATTGATCCAACAGTTCCAAAATAGGTCGGGGCAGTAAGACGTCGGCGAAACGCAGCCCATCCATGTAGATGTTCAAAATCATTTGCTCACATTTTATCATTTTTCTTACATCACATGCATTAACAAAATATTGATATTGTATCTTGCAAAAGCATACCATATACTATATCCACAACTCATCATTAATCTATGTCTAAATATCAGTATATTTATGATCTTCTACCCAACTGCAAAGTCAAATCAAGATATCTTGTTGATGAATCACAAAATCCTTATGACATTGTATCTAATAAGGGTCTCAAACGTTTTGAACAATGTTATGTCGCACGTAACGGTGAATACAGCGGATTCTGTGTCGAGGCCCAAGAAGACATTCCATCAATCATCACGAATCATCACATACGAAATGCCTTAGAGTTGATTGAGAAAAATAGTATCGATAAAGCAGCGATTAGTCTCAATATCGATGTGTATCACAAACTTCTAGGAGATGATGTGGTCTTCTATGTTATCAATGAATGGCTGAAATTTAATCTCGACCTTAGTCTTGATATCGATGTTGATATCGATGTTGATGTTGATGTTGATTTTAACATCGATGAGCTGAATCGGTACATTAGAACACAACGTCATCATCCGATCAACGGATCGATTAAAATTATCGATATCGGTACCAATAGTAAAACAAAAGAATCGGTTGTTCCTCCGGAGTGGATCGGTAGAATATTCGAATCCGCGACTGAACTACATTTAGCGATGGATGAACTCCCTTCTAAAAAAGGAAAGCCGCCAGTGTGCTACTGCTGTATCTATTCTAACTCTATCAAACGGAACACGATCTGGATACAAAATCCTAAACTAAAGAATAGTGATACGATATATTCAATCAGTCTGGACCAAAGGAACAACATCGTCTCCGAACCAATCACACACATTAAGGGTAATTGTATGATTATCCCTGATTCAAATACATACATAGTAGTCGATGAAATGTTGCTAGACAGATCTGATCGTCGATTTAAAACAGAAAGTGTCGGCTATCTGAGTTCATTACTACAGAAATGTGTTAGGCGAGGTAGTCACAACGGTACTTTACTGAAAAATGCCTGTTATAAACTAAACGACTCACCGACATATAATCTACCTGATCACAACTTCGCAACTGTCAGCGGGTCCAGACAACTTTTGTGGAGAGCATACATATCGATCGTTGAGGATGCAAAGGGATACGTAGTTGATTCAGGAATAAATTGTGATTTCATTGATATGAGATCTTTAGTATTACTGGCAATAGTGTTCCAGAAAGACCCCTCAATCAAACTGTCGAGAGCAGCACTGAATGTCGTCGTGAATACTATGATCCATCTTCAGGCCTACAGTGAGATGTGGAATTGGAGAAGCTATGACAATACCGATTTTAACGCCATTAAGCCCGAACAGATTGTACATGGACAGATCACAGATTCGATTCGTATGGCAGTGACAAATATGCCTATGATGTCTAATGATCGATCAATGTTAGAAAGAGTGTACACATATCTACTAAACAATTCTCAAATTCAAGACATCTCAGAAATAAAGTCAAGATACCCGGTGTTACCTGTTAAGTCACAAGACAAAGCAGAACAAAAAGAGACAATGACGGCCGGTATGGACATGCATTGTAGACCTACTATGTTGATCGAACTACAATCGATGATAAATCTATCAATACTTCCCAACATTAGTATAACTCCTACCCTCGAAAGGCTTGCAAGATACGTATGGGATAATTACAGTCGATGTAATTTTAGGAATCATATGCGAAAACACGAACCGATCTTCAATGTAGCCGAGATCAAAAAGTACAAAATGCAGTCCAGAACAGCGTCGATGTTTGACAATAATGTGTATTCTACTGTATCAAGACTACAAGAACATCTTGTCTTCGGTGATAATGATAATGATAATGATAATGATAATAATAATATCGTCCTGCCATCATATCATGTAGTAGATGACACATCGGACGACACATCGGATGATACCACAGAAATTGATCGTAAAGGGATAGGTAGGATCGCATGGTTAGCATTGTTCGGAAAAATACATAGATTCGGTTACAAGGGTAAAAAGTACGATGTGTTTTATGGAGGGACAGACGTATCTAGTCCTTGCAAGATGAAACGTACTATTAAAGGTGTTTCCGAATATATCAACGATAATAACGAAATTCAGGAAGCGTTTCTTAAAAGCCAACATCAAGTACAGACAAAGATTAGACTACCCGATCCCCCAGAAGGATATGTATGGGATATCAAGAAAAATACTGTTAGTTTAAAATACGACCACTCACTAACACAGTTCTATATTGATAACAATCCAGTCGAAACTCTTAATCTGTACGATATCCTTGCAAAGATACCAAAATGTACAATCTATGAGATCAATTCAATTAATGATGATGATGATATCTTGATATCTCTAATCAAAAATACTACATACGATAAAAACACTATTGATACGTTCGGTGAAGAGCTGTTGTTTGTGTTAAGAGGTGTCATAACACTTAAAAGAACAAAGAACGATCGACGAGTATTCAATTGGACAGAATTAGTGTCGACAACATCGGTGACATTCAAGATATGGCGACTAGTTCTGGCTAGGATCTACACATCTGATACGGATGGAGTCAACGGTACATTCACTGTGTCAGTCGGTCCGTGTGATCGAAAAGGCAAGAAAACGACCAACAGTATCAGTTATCAGTTCGAAGGGGTAATTTTTCGAATGCTGACCCTGTTAGAGATGTTGTATCCGTTCGTAATGAGACGTATTAAAGATTCTATGAGATGGACGATAGATAAATTGACCCCAGAGTATCAACATATGATAAGTTCGATCGAAAGCCTATGTAAAAATACTGGAGACATACCTTACGATGAAACGATACGAATTGGAATTATCACTCCTTTGTGGTCACATCAGGAGAAGACGAGCGAGAAGATATTCCAAGGATTCGTTCGAGATAAGAAACGAGGTTTTGGTGATGCTAGTCATGTGGGTGCTGGTAAAACCCTTTGTGCTCTGAGTGTGTGTACTAAACTCTACAATCATAATAAGTCTAATGAAATAAATCACCATTCGGGTTTTCTGGTGTTGGTTCCGACCATATCATTGATCAAGACCTGGACGGATGAGATTTTAAAACATTCGGAGGGATTCCAGTTCTATGTACATGAAAATGAAACAACATTTAATAAAATCAGATCCAATACGATCGTTGTATCAACTATGGGTAGAATGAGAGATCATCCCTTGCAGCACTCTTGGATCCTAGTCATAATAGATGAGTGTCTGTCCGTGCAGAACAAAGAAGCTCTCCAGACCGAAGAAGCATGGAGACAGAGCTGTTATGCTCAGTACGGAATCATGATGTTGAGTGCGACATTCTTTAGATCTAGATTCGATAAAATGCTGTATATGCTCAAGATGCTTAAGACAGGTCTACCGGAAGAACGGGAGTATCTTGATGCGATACTGAATGAATCAATTGTTTCAAACATCACAGAGTCCGAAAGGGAGTGGTCATGCACAGAGATCAAAGTAGCCCTTTCAGACGATCTACAAAAAGGTTACGATACAACATATCGTTCAAACTCGACCAAAGGATCAGATGTACTGTACATGGCTTTAGCGCAGTACATCCATAAAAATGTAGACTATATTGGTATCTTTCACAGTGAACTTGTTAAATTAGATGTAGATGATAAGAAAGTCGTCATTTTTGCTAAATCCAAGATCGAGGCGGACGCTATCGGTTGTGAATCCATGTCCATCACAAGATATCCCGATAAATCTGGAACTCATGTAGTACTAAGTTTGAGTGAAGGTACCTATGGATTGAACGATTTAGTTTTGTATGATACCATTTTGATGAGACCGCCAGAGCCTGATAAACTCCCCCAGATCAAAGGACGTCTTGATAGACCGGGCCAAAAATCGACTGAACTTTCAATAAGATATGTAGTATTAGAAAACACGATTGAAGAGGCATCTCTTATTCGTCTTGTGATCTGTAACAGGTTCTACAACAACTATCTAATGCCACTTGCCGAATTCTATGATCTGGCTGTCAAGAACGATCCTAATGATAAAAAAGTGATTGTCAGAAACCCTCCTAAAAGAAAGACTAAATCCAAACCAGTGAAAAAGATAGTCAAAGTGAGAAAAAGCTAAAGGGTATTATTACCTAACCTGAATCTCTCATATCTTGTTATGATGATGTCACTTGGTTGTTTAATTGCTTTTTTATATGTTTTACTACCGAGCTTTATATGTTGTAGTGAATTGGATTTTTTGACAACACATCCTAGATCCGATACGAAACAATCATTCACGTAACGTATCGCCAGATCGTTCTGTTTTACTGCCAATCTGCATATCTCTAATGTTTGAACCTTTACGTACTGTAAAGCATAACCATTTTGTTTAACAGCATATCTACATATCTTTTCGGTCTGATTTTTCACGAATTTCAAAGCTCGACCGTTTTCTTTAACGGCTAGTTTACATATTGTATTGGTCTGTATTTTCACGAGCCGAAGGGAGCATCCGAAGTTCATAACAGAAATAATACACAGTTCTTCGGTTTGATCCAAAACAAATTCTAAACCGAAACAAGAGGTTACAGCTTCTACACATATATCATGAGTCTGGTTTTTAATGTATTTTAGAGCCTCTGAGTTCTGTTTGACAGCATGATAAGATATGCTAGTTGTCGGGTTTCGTATGTACTTAATAACCATTCCGTTTTTTTGAACAGCAAACATACATAGATCTTCTGTTT
>Ga0302280_1004092_pt1 | contig 10165 bp, 9 predicted proteins | sample III_Fen_E1_1_FD_198771 | JGI IMG/M metagenome (GOLD analysis project Ga0302280, IMG submission 198771) | Peat permafrost microbial communities from Stordalen Mire near Abisko, Sweden - III_Fen_E1_1 | ecosystem: Environmental > Terrestrial > Soil > Wetlands > Permafrost | place: Sweden: Abisko...
CACCACACTCTAAAATAACATGAATCGGACATTTCGTACAGATCTTGGCATCCCGTGGAAACAACTGACACTTAGTAATACGTTCTAGAAGACTTGATTTCCCACTAGATTCAGCACCGATCACCACAATTTTAGGAAGTTTGTACTCTTTAATGTCATCAGCCGAACCAAATATATTGTTAAAAACCTTCTTGAACTCTCCGAACATAGTATTGTTCATTCCAGATACGATATTAGCTCCGACAAAGAACTCTGATTGAACTGTCGGTTTTTTAGTAGTACCCCACATTGAATATTAGATTGTTTGACGTATGTAAATGCTGTAAATGATACTTTGGGAGTTTAAAGGCCATTATACCAGATAACTTATTATTCAATCTTTTTAGTCACAAATACTACTGCAGGATTCGGCGTGATAACGGGTTTCGTGCTGATCTCGTATTTTCTTATGTCGGTAGTTATGCCATCAACTATCTCCCCTAAAGTTACTTGGCCATCGTGATTGGTATCGTAGCTTGCGAGTTTGTTATCGAGAGCTTTGGTAAATGTACTGTTCCTATCCTGACCATACAAAGAGTTCTGAACATAATCATAAGTAGTACGAGTCGCAACACCTGTACCGAACCCTCTGACGAAATTGTTACGAAAAAATGATCCGAACATTCTACTGATAGTTTGGATAAAAATTTAAAATGTTATTAGTGATCGTATCGGACATGGTATATATTCACTAACTTTTCACTCAATTCTTTGTACAATCTGTCTTGTTCATCTCTCAAACAAAAACTCTTCGGACACAATACCTCCCATACTGCAGATTCGGCACCACGTCTCAACATATAATCAATAGTAGCAGACGTTGGTACCTTATTCTCTAATTTTAATGGTACATGTTTACTGGCGAAATCAAATGCGAATATTCTGGCTTCGAACAAAGAGTCACTTCCGGAATGATTAACACTGCCTTTAGCAACGAACGCAAAGTTGAGTGCATCACCGTAGAGACTGAGGTTGTTTTTGACTAGTTTATTGACATCTAAAATGTATGGCTCCATGACCTTTAACCAATTGTTTACATCGTACGGATCGATATTGGTTTCAAAGAAACTTATAGAATTATCTTTTGGCCATGTTGATGAATTCATATTTTTGGCATCAATGATGTAAAGTCCGTTTGAAACTTCCGATTTGAACGACTGTGAACACAATGTTTGGAGCGTAAGCGTCTGGTTCAGTTTGATTAAGCACAGTTTGAAGTTCAAAGTAAGGATCCCTATCTTTTGTAGTAGTTCGGACATTGTGAGTTCTTCAGCAACAATTCTATCCCAAATGTTGATGAGTGCGTGTCCATCCACCGCATTAGGTCTGAATACCACAGTAGTGTCATCTACTAAATATGCGGTTTTAGTACCACCTGCACCAACTATAGGATATGTGAATGTTGTCAAATCGTAAATTATATGTTCCATATTGCTTTTTATTCGTGATATACGATATACTATCAGTTTTTATGCCAAAAAAATTGATGATTATTGGTTCTGGGACCTGGGCTCTAGAATACAGATACCAATAAAAGTACAAAACCAAATACAAAAAGCAAAACCACAAAATGTCAAAAAAACTAAAACAATCGACAGATGATATCCCGACAAAGTTGCTTGATCTCTTTAAAGAACACGACATCGTCATCAGGACAGCCAAATCAACCGGTGCCAAATACATAGAGATCCCCGACAGTTTGAAAGACAAGATTCCGTTTGATGTTTTGTCGGATAGTTTCAAAACGGCCGCAACGAGGAAAAATACCGAGACGGATCGAATCTACATTACAGAGATGTTGAACACGATGACGAAAAAAACGAAGATCACATCAACTACAAAAGCCAATACATACGCAGTCATTCCGTTCTTTGAAGCTGTTGGTAGATTGAAAATAAACGAAGATACTCATGAAGTCTACAACGATCGAGGACTTTTTAGAGCAGAAGATAAGTTTGTTTTCAGACTGGCATCTCACCTAAAGAATATCTTCCCCGGAATAGAGGACAAGATCAGAACACAGGTTCCTATCGGTACGATAAGACGTACGTTCATCGTTGATATCTGCATCGAACTTTCGGAAACATCCGTGATAGGAATAGAATTTGATGAACAACATCACTTTACGAGGGACAATAATATTTCGGATACTGTCAAACGTAACTTGATCTCCCGATTGATAGAATTAAGGATATTTAGAAACGGAATCGACAAGTTTGATCACTTTTTGATAGCTTTGTGTTACGATATCATCAAGTACTACGACAATTCATCTGATACTAAAGACACGAAACTCGAATGGATAGCTAGTTTTATTGCGTACAATATCAATATGACGGAAAAGGAGGGATTAGAAGATGGTGAGCCATTTACGACAAGTGACATTCTACCCTACATCTCCATCATGGAAGAATCTCACGTTAGTATTAAACAATTAAGCGGTATTTTGTTGAACCACACCACGGTTGATAAAGTAAACACCGCCATCAAAAAGTATCTAAAGTTACGACTGATGAACAAAAATAAAGTGGTTTTTGACGATGATGGTGAAGATATTGTAGAGATTCACACATCTGAACTACTTAATTTTCTGATGTTGTTTGATGATCCATCTTCTAAATCTCGAAGAGGGTTCTTCGCCAAAGCGATAACAGAATACTTATTAGTACTTTCTGGAAGTTATGATACATACAGATATATATGTTCTGCCAAACAATTTGTTCACGAGATGGAGGATGAAGTATTAGCATACAGTATGACACCATACACTCCATCGGCTACCAATAAACATATCAAAAAGGAAACAGTTGATTTGGATACAATTTTAATGGCGGTCACCAGTGCCATCAAACCATTTGTTGACATCAATGTACACATTAACAATGCGGATAAAGATGTTCATACGATCCATAAACCGAACAATAAAATGAACAATAAACAAAAATCGACTAAGATTGTACATAATAGTAAAAAGTCTAAAATGAAGAGTATCAGTAGCAGTAGCAGTTCTGCCGAAAGCACAAATGAGGAAGAAGAAGAACTTGAATAGGCTTAACTATAGTAATTTTATTATCAATCAATATTAATATCGTTACACAATGGCATCATCGAACGAAAGAGATAAAATAAAGAAGAAAATTGCAAAGATTCGTAATACCATGGACAAACAAGGAAAGTATGGTTACTACCTATTGATCAATGATGAGGTCAAACTACTAGCAAAAGGAAACAATGAACGTGATTTAAAACATAAGGTTTTTACTAAACTCGCAGAAAAACGATCCACCATAGGATGTTACGTTTATCGAGTCGAAATATATATTGATGATGATCTGGTCGATAAACCGTCAAAGATAATAGCTGGTCCTGTTCATCTCAAGTTGACACAATTCAAAGTATCGCATCGTTTTGAATTGGTACGCAAAGATATTTATCACGATGGTGCATTATTCTACAGTAACACAGATCTACTGAATGGTGGGTTTCATTTTACCGACATCAAACAACTAGTCAAAGAGGTCAATGACAGAAAGATACGTATCCACAATATAATCGGTAAACGAGCCCTTTGGGTTCTAGAAACATCCACTACCAAAGACAAAAAATAAGTAACATACAACTAAAAATGGTAAGCATTTGTCAATATAGTGTACTAAATGCCATTCACTCTACCATTCAAGATAAAAGTACCTAATACCGATGTATTTTTCTATAATAATGTAGTCGACCCTATATCTGACTACTGTTCCAACATCCATCCTAATTACATCACATTGGTCGGACTCCCTCTGTCATTCATCATCTACATAACTCACATGTTCCCACCGATATCATTTATTTTATCGTATGTCGTAATGATGATTCGGACTCTATGTGATCTATTGGACGGACACACTGCTCGAAGATACAATAAAGAAACCACACTCGGGGCATGTCTTGATACTATCGCCGATGCTATCAACGCGTCTAATTTCGTAACATACGCTGTTTTTAGACTGTTAGAAGTATCATTTATGATGTGCATAGCGACCTTTATCATCACTACCATCCTTATCATCTACATATCTCTCAAAACCGGCATACTGTTCGATCATTCTCTAATCAAACAAGAGAACTCTGATCTGGTCGGGGCACTTTTTTCTATAGGCAAGTACAATATGGTTGTACAGTTTACTCTATTGTATGTTGCAATATGGTTTATTCTTGTGTAAAAAAGATGAAAATCTAACTGCTTGATATCCCATTAAAAGTACAAACCCCATTATATAGTACCCCCAAATACACATTCTATCCCTATCATGAGCCAAAATCAATCTAATCAATCTACTAATAAGCCATTTTGTAAATGCGGTACTGATTGTAAATGTGGTGAAAACTGCCCTTGTGAAAAGATCCCATCTTTATCTTCATTACTTGAGCCGACTCGGATATGGAAAATGTCAAGTGATGGATCTGTGTCTGAGGTACCGATGGAAGAATTTCTTTCCCCATCATGGGGAAAGACACCGATTGAAATTACAACCAAACCTTCTTCTTCAAATCCACCAGAGATCGTCATCCCAAACTGTTGTCGACGAAACGATGCTTATGTTGATAGTGATGATGAAGAGGATGTAAAATCTAAATCCGAATCTAAATCTGAATCTAAGTCTGAATCTAAGTCCGAGACTAAAACCAAGGAGGACATTGGACTTGAGAAAGCGAAAGAAGAGTTTATGAAAAATATCGACGAGATCCGTAAACAAGTAAAAGAATACACAGAATCATTAGAAACCGTTTCGAAAATGGCAAAAGCGATGGCTGGAATCAATGACGGATTGCAAGAAGAGTTGGAAGTGTTATTGAACGAATCATCTGTATGTAACGCAATCAAAGCACGATTATTGAAGTTTAAAAAAGATCTTGTCGATATGTTGGCATCTGGTGATGATGATGAAAAAATCAAAGCCACTCATATCAGAAACTACTTCATGTACCAATCCTTAACTCCTGAAGGTGACAAGGAAGCTCTTTTCAAGGCAGACCAAACTGCCTTATACAAAGAAAGAAACCGAATTAATGATTTCATCCCAAAATACGTTACTAGTAAATTGTCTAATGATGATTATAGTGATGACAAATTGAAAGCGATGATCGATGTATTTAAATTACATAGCGCCAATAAAATAGATGAATGTCTCACAAGGGATAGTGCTAAATACTATGCTCTTTACATAAGCGTGAGAGATATTATACGTTCTAATAATGTCAACAAGGACATCGTCAGGAAGATCTCTGATTTACTTATCTAATTATAATTAAAAATTTTTTGTCTATATGTTGAGATGTTGAGATGTTGAGATGTTGAGATGTTGAGATGTTGAGATGTTGAGATGTTGAGATGTTGAGATGTTGAGATGTTGAGATGTTGAGATGTTGAGATGTTGAAATGTTGAGATGTTGAGATGTTGATGATAAATTAAAATAATAAGTGCAAAAAGGTAAACAGGGTCAAAAAGCTTACTGCATGAATCGTCGAACACAAAACACAGACAGACTTTACTTCCGTGATCATCGTGTACCAAAGATAGACACTACCGATACAACTAATAACAGTGAAGATCAGTGTAATCGAATTGGCCATATTTAATGGTAGATAGTAGTTGATCCATATCATCAAAACATAGAACATCATCCCGAACACCGTGTTGGGGATATTGAATACTAGAGCACTTTTTTTATGATCCAAAACAGTAAACACTCCGTTCATCATATCGTCAGTTGATGGTATTAGTGACTCTTGTTGTGATGAAGGAGATTCAGACGTACAATCACAATCGGGTTTGTAGTCAGGATTCAACCATACGCGAAATTTGTAGTAAGACGCAAGGGTAGATACCATGAATCCCACCACAAAATACAGATAGATTCTATTGATACCGATCACGTTCTGTAACAAAAGTCCTACGATAGTACCAACTACAAAGAAGAATGAAAAGAACTTCAAACTTTTAAAGAACAACTCTGTTGATGATTGTTGTCTACGGAGAATACAAACCCTTTCTTCAGCCAACCCAGCCGTGTGGCTACCTACATCGAGAGCAACAAAGTTAGAGGTCGAATCAATGGTCGTAGATAGTACATTTGGAAACTTACGACGTTGACGTAAACTATCGTTATCTGTCATTGAGAATAATAATATTTGGTTTGGATAATAGACCCTACAAACAGATGGATTTTCAATTTTATTGGTATTCTAGTCAGTAATCATACATATTTTAATAAAAATTTGAAAATGGAACTGTTTGATATGCTCATTAGAAAAAGGACCTATTACCCAACATAATACATACGATTATTCAGTATGTCCCAAAATCAATCTAATATATCCGATGTTCTCAAATCAGAAACTTCTTGTACCTCTTCCTATAAACCTATTATCACATTTACTAGTGATGGGATTTATTCTTACATACCGTCTGATAGAAGTAGAACTGAGTTTGATGGTGATGAAGTTAACACTTTTGTTAGATCTAATGTTCAATCAGAAACAATTGATCGATCTTTTGGAGTCGTAGACAGTGATGATGATAGTGAGGACGATTACGATTACACATTGAGAATCAATCCAAATACACCCCTGTTGCCAATTACATTCAGTCGTCGGAAATCAACTGAACCTACATCCGAATCCAAAACCAAAACCGAATCCAAAGCCAAAACCGAATCCGAATCCAAAGCCAAAACCGAATCCGAATCCGAAGCACCTTCTGATAGAACTACATCTACTACTCAACCAGAAACGACTGATCAGCAGAAAGATGATGAAGAATCTTACGGCCTATTTGATGTGTTACTCGCTTATCATCAAGCGAAACGTCTCAAAGCATTGTTGGATTTGATCGAGAAAGTAAATGCAAAGGCTCGTGAGGATTTCATGTTCGAAATCAGTCCTAAACTTTACAAAGTAGTAAAAGAATACGCGGATACTCTCCCCTTCCAAGGGGTCGCCAAACAGAGATTGTGTGATCTGAAAATGTCTTTGACGCAATTAGTGTTATCAAATGAAACTACCTACACCAAGTTTGTAACTATTCAGAATGGATTTTTAAAAGAAAACCTCATTCTTAAAGGAGAAACACCAGTTCCTCAACGCATACAAGACTCCAAGAACATTGAGAATGACTTGGAAACAATCAAAAAGTTTATGAAAAATTATATTGTCACTGAATTAGAAAACAAAAAAGAAAAAATCTTTGATGAAGATGATATGGTAGCAATATATGAAACACTCATTTCGAAAACAATACTGATGGTAATAGAAAAATTTCTTTCGCGTCATTCAACAGAATATGATGAGCTCCGTAATTCTGTAAAGGAAATCATAAAAGGAACCGGTGACTTTGGTACTAAGATTGAGAAGATAACTGTTTTACTTATTTAGAAAAGTTGAAAATCCATTATTTTGTTATCTCCAATACGTTTTTGCCCATTAATAACAATTCATACATACAAATGAAGTGGTACGGACCTACTCAGTTCGCCTTGTTTCGAATCGCCCTTGGAATATATCTGACAATTCATTTTGTACAATTGATACCAGACTCCGCAGAGATCTTTAGCAATCAGGGTGTCATTGCGGATGCATCTACTCTCCCTAGTTTCGGTAAAGTCCCTAACATTCTCTTCTACTTTGATGATCCATTGTTTGTCAACATATTTTTAAATTCACTGATATTGTGCTGTCTGATGTTTACATTCGGCATCTATCGTAGGATCAGTGCCTTCTATCTGTTTTACGGGTGGATGTGTCTATTGAATCGTAATCCTCTGATATCCAACCCAAGTATCGGATATATCGGGTGGATTTTATTAGCATGTAGTGTCATCCCTAAAGGTGAACGTCTAGGATTTTTACTGACCGATGAAGAACGCAATAAAGAAAATAGATGTATCAATAATCTGTGTTGGGAGATGCCGGACATCATTTATTACGGTTCATGGATCATCGTTGGTCTTACTTACACTGCAAGTGGTATTCACAAACTACAGTGTGATACCTGGATAGATGGTACAGCCCTCTACTATGTGCTGACTAGTCCGATCGCCTATCAGAACTTTATCATCAAATTCGTTCTGTCCGATGTAATATATATCAAGATACTGAGTTGGGGTTCGTTGTTCCTAGAGATATCTGCAGTGTTTTTGGGAACTTTTTATCGGACTCGTAAGTTCTACTGGTTAGCTTTCATGGGATTTCATGGCGGGATCCTAGCAACGGTCAATTTTGTAGATCTTACATTTGGTATGATCATGGCCCATCTATTTACTTTTGATGCATCCTGGTACGATTTTACTAAAAGATTCGTTGAAAAGTACGATTACAATGGTAAAACACTCAAAGATAATGATATCAATCTTACTGATCAGTTCAACTCTAAAACTGTTGCAACTATCGTATCAGAAAGTGTCAACAGTGTTGCAACCAGTATCAAGGGGACTAACCTCTCATCTATTAAGGAGACTAGTACGAACATAGTATCATGGATCGTATACGGCGGTCTAGTTCTGATAGCAGGTTTTATCATCAAATCTAAAGGAGGTCTATTCAACTTTGTCAATCGAATATCCGAACTGACTATTGATATGTATTGGGGATTCGGGTTTTTGGTGACAGTCATGGGATTTTTGATGATTTTAGAACGAATGTTCCCAGACCAGGAGCTGAAATACGTCCCGGGTTGGTGGAAGTGGGTTTTGCTGATTAACATCTTCCAACTGTTCGCAGTGATCCTAGCAGCCTTCACCTGGGAGGACTGGCTTCTTAATACTAGTTATTTTACAAGCAAAACCGGCTTTCATCTTAGGGATCATGTAACACCGTTCTGGGGAGGGGTCATCGCGTATGTTTTCCAACAGTGGCTCTTTTATTACTGGCACAAGGGTCGTCACGAACTATACATCTGTTGGATCCTCTTTCATCAGTTCCATCATTCACCATCCAGAATCGAAACCATCACGTCTTTTTACAAACATCCTTTAGAAATCATAATAGACTCCCAGATCATGGCGATACTCTTGTACTCTGTATTAGGTCTGACTAATGAATCAAGTATCTGGTTGTCGATTTTCTGTGCGATTGGTGAATACATCTATCATATGAACATCAAAACACCCTGGATCATGGGATTCTTCTTCCAGAGACCAGAGATGCATCGACTCCATCATCGTCATATGCACCGACGCTTCTGTCCAAACTATGTGGACCTTCCTATCTTCGATATGCTTGGAGGGACTTTTGAGAATCCGGTCACAGTCAACGATCCAACCGGTTTTACTCCGGACAGAGAGATCAAACGAATAGAGATGCTACTGTTTAAAGACGTAATCACCGGGGTCTATCAAGATGTATTCTCTGATTACAAGAAATTTAAAAAGACTTGTATTCGATATGTATGGTATATTTTAGCCATTTGGGGAGCCCTTAACTCGGCAGCATTCCTTGTACACACCGATATGTTCAGGGAGATCGGGTTCGTATCAGCATCTTCACCGTTACCGTTGGTCTTTTCGGCTTTTAATGGTGTAGAAACTTTCGCTACGGGATTCGTAATTAACGCCACATTTAACAACACATCATTATATCTACCCCTCGATCATAAACTTTACCAAAAGATGGGAGGATCATACAACAGACGAAATGTATACGGAGCGATCTTTACACACGCTCCGTTCTTCGATAAATATGAACTCATTCGGATACGTCAAAACATTCTGTATTATGCTGTATGTGACCCAGGGACTCTAGCCAAAGAGTTCGGATTTGATGACATCTCTAGATTTCATGTAGATGTGTTGGACAGAACCACAGATCTACAAATAGGCCAACTAAACATATTTTGTGATTAGGCTTTATTTATCGACCCCCTATAAAATTTAATTCAAATTGTCAATCAATGAACATTCTGACAACCCTACCAACCGAGTTGATATTTATAATTGTATCTCTTCTATCCATCTCTTCTAGGTTTACCCTGAGTTATGTACTGGGAATTATCCCGAACAATATCAAGATCAATATCAATAACAATATCAATATCAACAACTTAGATGATTTCTATCGTGCCAGGTACAGAGAGTCTTTAAT
>Ga0302280_1004094_pt1 | contig 10164 bp, 10 predicted proteins | sample III_Fen_E1_1_FD_198771 | JGI IMG/M metagenome (GOLD analysis project Ga0302280, IMG submission 198771) | Peat permafrost microbial communities from Stordalen Mire near Abisko, Sweden - III_Fen_E1_1 | ecosystem: Environmental > Terrestrial > Soil > Wetlands > Permafrost | place: Sweden: Abisko...
TCAAGCTCACGTTCCCACGCTGGCGCGGTAAACAATCGGCCAGCCGCAGATATTGATGCTCATTGATTTCCACCCGCCCATTTTAACCAAATACACGCCTGAGTCAATTAGTGTTAACACGCCCTAAAAGAACTATCGGTGCATCAAATAGAACCATCGGCGCATCGGTTGGGATGCAATTACCCGCCAAATCTGTCCGACATCGCATCAATTTGATGCAATTGCCCGCCGTTTTGATCCGACATCGCGTCGTTTTGATGCGATTGCCCGCTATTTTTGTCCGACATTGTATCCCAACCGATGCAACGATGCGTCAAATTGACGCATCGATGGTTCTCCGCGATGCGACGATGGTTGAAAAGGACGCAACCGTGCATCAAACACTATCAGGCAGGCACCACCGGGAACCGGACGGCGCGCACGGAGTGTCGCGCCCTACCATCAAACCGGTTTTTTCCGTCAATCGAGGTGGAACTGTCTAAAAATCGCCAGATTTGGCAAAAAGCAGGATTTTTAAGAGAAAATGGGCAGGCCGTTTGCCAAAATACCCTGTCTGTTTGGCAAACAGACAGGTCTAAATGCCATTCGGACAGGTCTGGATTCAAATCAGAACGGGTATTTTGCCATTCTACCGAGGTCGTTTACCAAAATACCCCGGTAGAATGTGAAACGACCTGCCGGAAATGCCATTCTACCGAGGTCGAATGGCAATCTACCTCGGTCGTTTGGTAAACTACCTCGGTAGATTAATAGAATACCCCGGTAGTTTGTCAAACGACCGGTTCCTTTTGGCGGGCGGCAAGGTGCTTTTTCCAAAGCCGGCTGGTAGTTCTTGCTTCTTCCGCAGCCGAGACACGCAAGAATGCCTGCCCCGCCAAAACTTAACCTTACCCACCAAACAAGGCCACCGGCAGCGGGCTGCCGCAATAGATGCACCGGGAGAACTTGGCGGAGTTGAGCCGCTGGCACTGGGGACAGGCCGTGGGCGGGGCTTTGGCGGCCTTGCCGTCCAGCCGGCCGTCGCGCAGGTCAATCGCCTTCACCGCGTCCGCCAGTTGTTCGTCGGTGTAGCCGTGCTCCTGTTTCAGAAAACCCCACAGCGCCTCGGTGAGCATGAGCAGCCGGTCAACGTCGTGGCGCAGCAGTTCGGTCTCGGTCATGGCCGCGCGCGCGCTGGCCTGCGCGCTGCTGGCATCGGCTTGCGCCGCCGACGTGGCGGCTTGGGAATAAAGTGCGCCGTAAGAGGTAAACATAAATTCAGACAGGCGCGCCCGGGTTCAATGAACCTCCGGCTCGACCCACTTGTTGTGTTCCTTGATGAGGTCCACGAGACGCTCGACGGCCTCGGCCTCCGGGATGTTGAACTTGATGGCCTGCTTGCCGACGTAGAGGTTGATCTTGTTCGGCGCGCCACCCACGTAGCCAAAGTCGGCATCCGCCATCTCGCCGGGGCCGTTCACGATGCATCCCATGATGGCAATCTTCACGCCCTTGAGATGCTCCGTCCGCGCCTTGATGCGCGCGGTGACGGTCTGGAGATTGAACAGCGTCCGGCCGCAGCTCGGGCACGCGACGTAATCCGTCTTGAACGAACGGCAGCCCGCCGCCTGCAAAATGTTATACGCCAGCCGCAGCGACAAGCCCGCGCCGCTCTCGCCGCGAACCAAAATCGCGTCGCCAATGCCATCCGCCAGCAGCGCGCCAATGACCACGCCCGCCTGCAACAGCGCGATGTTCGGCAGCAAGGGAACCGGCTCGAAATTGATGCAGTCCTTGAGCAGGATGGGATTGTTGCGCCCGAGCCGCTTGAGCTTCGCCGCAAGCAGGCGGAACGCGGTGATGGCCGGCAAGGCCACGCCGTCCTTGACGGTGACAAGCTGCGTCTCGCAGTTGATCTCGAAATCCTGCGTGGGGTCAATCTCCGCGATGTTCAAGTCTTCATAGACCGCTTCGGGGCGCACGTCGTCCTTGGGGCGAATCTTCGGCGCGACCTTGTCCCACGTCGCGCGCGTCACGACCACGCGGATGAGCTGTTCGCCACCGCACTTGATGGTTTCGTTGAGCGGAATCTCCGGCGTGGCCCGCTTCTCGAAATGAAAAGGGTCAAACGGAAATTCGGAGTGCGGAATGCGGATTGCGGAGTTGGAAAGCTTAGGAATGAGCGAGAGCAGCTCGCGGCAGACGGGTATCTCATGCGGCGAATCTTCCGTGAGCGAGACGCGGATGGTGTCGCCCAAACCGTCGCACAACAGCGAACCAATGCCGATGGCCGACTTGATGCGTCCGTCCTCGCCCTCGCCAGCCTCGGTGACGCCCAAATGGATCGGATAGTTCCAATCCGCACCCAAGTCATTCAACCGCGCGACCAGGAGTCGGTAGCATTCGATCATCACCTTCGGGTTGCTCGACTTCATGGAGAACTTGAAGTTGTGGAAGTCGTGCTGGCGGCAGATGTGGGCGAACTCCAGCGCGCTCTCAATCATCCCCAGCGGCGAATCGCCGAAGCGGTTCATGATGCGGTCGGAGAGCGAGCCGTGGTTGGTGCCGATGCGGATGGCGCGCTTGAGGCGCTTGCACTCGAGGACGAGCGGCGTGAACTTTTCCTCAATGCGCTTCAGCTCGGCGGCATACTGCTCGTCCGTGTATTCCTTGATGGCGAACTTTTTGGTGTCGGCGTAATTGCCGGGGTTCACGCGAATGACCTCCACCCACTTCACCGCTTCCAGCGCGGCTTCGGGCTTGAAATGGATGTCGGCAACAATCGGCACGAGGCAATTCTTCGCGCGCAATTCGGCGACGATGTTCTGGAGATTGGCCGCGTCCTTCACCGTCGGCGCGGTGATGCGGACGATTTGGCAGCCGACGGCGACAAGGTCAAGCGTCTGCTTCACGCAGGCGGCGGTGTCCATCGTGTCGCAGGTGATCATGGACTGCACGACGACGGGATGATCGCCGCCGCCGATGACGCCGCCGTGCGCGGGGTCGCCAATGACAATCTCGCGGGTTTTCCGGCGTTGAAAGAAATACGGGGATTCGCAGTAACGCATAAAGTTAAATCATTTTGGCGCGGCAAAGACGATGGGCACGTCGCGGTCGGCGTGCGCGCTGCGCAGCCAGTCGCCGGTGTCGAAGAACGCGATGTAAACCATGAAGGTGATGAGCAGCGCGGCAAAGGCGGTCTGGATGCGCTCCAGAATCTTCGCATGCACCGGCCGTCGGCGAATCCATTCGATGAGCGAGAGCGTGATGTGCCCGCCATCCAGCACCGGCAGCGGGAGCATATTCAGCAGCGCGAGATTCACGTTGAGGATGACGCTGAACCACAGCACGCGCCGCCAGCCGTCCTCGTCCTGAAACAGATTGCTATAGACGCGGATGATCATCACCGCGCCGCCGAGCTGCTGCACACCAATCTCGCTATGTGAGAACAGCGCGCCGAAGGTGTTAAAGATTTGTCCCGCGCTGGCCTGGAGCTGTTCCGCCGGGCTGGGATAGACGAGCGTCTTGTTCGTGTCACCCTGCCAGGCCGTGATGCCGAGGAGTGGATAGGCATTGGTCGGCTGTAGCGGCTTCACCGGCAGGATGGCGCGCTCGAACTGTTCGCCGCCGCGACGGATGGTAAGCGTGATTGGTTTCACCACACCGTTGCTCATCTCTTCCTGCGCGGAGTCCACGGCGAACGGGCTGTAAATCTTTTGGCCGTCCAACGCCAAAATCTCATCGCCCGGCTTGAGGCCGGCCATGGCGGCGGGACTGTTCGTGGCGATTTCGGCGATGTCCGCCTTGGCGGCGGACGTGATGAGAATCTTCCGCAGCGCGCGGCGCTCATACCAGTGCGTCTTCGCGTGAAACGGCACGGCGTAAACCGTCGATTCTTTGCCGTCGCGCAGATACTTGATGGCGACGTTCGTGCCGGTGCTGGTGACGACGCGCCACGTCACGCTGTCGGACGTGGTCGGCGCGAAATGATGCACCGGATGGCCGTCCACTTCGAGAATCGTGTCGCCGGGCAACAGTCCGGCCTTGGCGGCGGGGCCGGTCGGGTCAATCCAGCCGACGGTCGTAGAATTATCCGCCTCCACGCTCGGCTTGCCAACCTGCCAGACGACGACGGCAAAAACAAACGCCAGCAGAAAGCTGAACAGCGGCCCGGCGAACGCCACGATGATCTTGTCGAGCGGCGAGACGGGCGGCAAAGTTTCGGCCAGGTGTTCCATTTCGGCCTTGTCGCCGCCGACGCGATCCGACCAGGGTTCAACGATTTTCTTTTCCGGCTGACCGCTTTTGCCCTCGATGGTTTCCATCGTGGCCATCTGCGGCAGCGAAACGTAGCCGCCGGCGGGAATCCAGCCCAGCGCGTATTCCACGCCGCCGATTTTCTTTTTCCAAAGCGGCTTGCCGAACCAGATGGCGAAGCGCTCGACCTTGAGCCCGCGCCACTTGGCGGCGAGGAAATGGCCGAGCTCATGGACGCCGATGAGCAGGTTGAACAGCAGCACCACTTCCAGCGCCACGAGGATGTATCGTAAAATAGTCATGTCGAAACGGGGAAATAATAACCGCGAAATGATTTATCGCAATCATAGAGCGCAGGGAACGGCAAACCGTTCAAATCCGGAAAGCCGGCCGGAACAAGGGATCTCACAACCCGGCGACCGCCTCAAGCCGGCGGGGCCTTGAAAAATCCTGCTGGACGGCCACGCGCGGCAGTCATAGGCTGGGAACATGAAATCAGCGGCCCGCTGGAACCACCGGATGGCCGCCGTCCATCAAATACCATGAACCTCCTCAACACCTTCATATTCTACCCGCACATTTCGAACTGGATTGCCTGCCTCACCTTTTTTGCGGCCTTTGTGCTGACCTTGGCGCCCAATGCCAAAAGAGTGAAGTCCGCAGCGGTGCTGTATTGTTTTGGTCTCCTGGCCCGGCTCATTTACCTCGCGGTTTATAATTTCAGCGTGGTCACTTCGGGCAGCAACGGTTCGTCGGCCGATGTGCATCCGACGATGGCCATTGTTTGCTCGGTTTGGGCGTTGGTTTATGCGACCGCCGCCGTCTGGCTGCTTTGGCCATCCATACCGCAGGCGCGCGCCCTGTTTCTGGGCAAGCTGTTGCATCTGGTGATTCTGCCGCCGTTGGTGCTTTGGCTTTCGATTGGTCTGGTGAACCACAGCATCACCCTGCTGCCTTACGACCTGACCTGGCTGGTTTATGCGCTCCTTTGGTTCCGGATTCGTGAGGCGTATCCCCGCTGAACCTGCTATGGTCAAATTCCATTCCTGCCTGCCTGCTTTCCTGATTAAAACTTTCCGGCGTGGCGTTGGAAAAACCTTCTGGACGGCCACGCGCGGCAGGCATAGTGTGGGAACATGAAATCAGAAGCTGGGCTGCCAATCAATCATTCCTCTTTATCTTTATTATTAAATGGGCGAGGAAACAGTCTGTGCAATACGCCCCACACAACCAACACAATGACGGCAAGCGGCACAGAGGTTTGGCAAAGTCCGACTAGTGAGTCCCATAAGACAACTGGCCAACTAAATTGTAGTTGTCCCATTTGACCCGTTACCTGATGAGATGCCATACACTGCCTAGAAACCTCGAGTATACGCTCAATTGCCACAAAGATTTGAACAAAAATTAGGTAACTCAAAACAAATCCGCCCAATGATTTTGTTACGATAAACCGCCAACCATGTCTCCGAATTCCAAATAAACTCACAATGCTCGCCGCAACTGATGTTATTGGACCAAATCCTGAAACAAAAATTACCGTTTCAAAAACATACTCCTTGTTACAACCCACGGACAAGCGATCCAAAACACCGCAGACGCCCCACACGGCTATTACTACAAATGGAGCGACCACTGCATACCAAGCTGCAATGCTGAAAAATGAGCGATTAGGATTGGGCGTGTTATTCATGTTGCTAGGTTTCCACACTGCTCAAATAAAGCGCACTCCGCACAGGTCGGAGTGCGCTTTTTTAAGACCATTACAATGTGTCGCTAACTTCTTATTGAGTTTTGTCATTGCGGGGCAGATTGGCGGCGATTTGCTGGCCGATCATTTCCGCGTGTTGTTTCATCCGCTTGTCCATCTTGAGGCTTTTCCAGTGATAAATCGCCATGTATGCGGCGATTAACCAGAGAATCAGCGGAGGAGCGATAAATAAAAAAAGCGCGAGCCCGACCAATGCCATCGCTAATGTTATCACAAACATCCCAATTTTTTTCTGAATCAGGAAATACAGGGGCGGACAGATTATTGCTAGTGCGATCATAATGTTAATTCCTTTCTGTGGTTTGTTGTTTTTGTTGCAATATTTGTTTCACTGCGGTTTCTGGTCTTTGTCTGTTTTTTTCGTGTTTTTCTGCTTTTGCTGCGGTTGACCTTTTTGCTGCGACTGTTGTTGTTTGGTCTGGCCAGGCCCAACATTCGGATGCTGTTCGCCATGACCTGGCTCACCAGACCGAACGCCACCGATTTGTTTTTCATGTCCCTGTGCATCTCTTCTGTAAATCTCATTGCGAATAGCGTGTTCTCGCCAATCAGGATGGTCTCTTTCCCATCCGTGGAAACGCTCCAGCCGGTATGAATCACAGACCAGCCAGACATTGCCTGCTCCCAAATAGACATACTGGCCACCAACGAAACCAAAGGTTTCCTCACCAACCACGACGTAAGTTTCAGGAACCATTACCACAGGTTCCGGTGCCACATATACCGTTGCCGGAGCAATTACGAATGGCTGGAATGCCACCGTCCCGTTTGGCTGCATTACACAGCCCGACATAAACACTTATCCTCCTGCCGCTATGGACAGGCTACATACACGCACGTTTTTTGTTTTCATTGTTCAATTTTGGTTGTTTGTTTTTGTTATGTGGCTGCTTTATTCGGCGAGTTCCATGACCCAAATGTTCCATTGCAAACCGCGATTTGAGCGGAAGAAGATGGTCTTGCCGTCTGAACTTACAATGGGATGGTCGTCACGCGAACCGTTTGTGGTCAGCTGTTTCGGGTTCGAACCATCCGCATTCATCATCCAGATGTCATAATTTTGAGTTCCATTGGAAATCCCACGGTCACTGGCAAAGAAGATTTTGGTGCCGTCGGGGGACCAGGCCGGGTGAATGTCATTGCAGTCGGAAGCCGTGGTTAATTGCGTGGGCTGGGAACCATCGGGCTGCATCGTCCAGATTTTCAGCTTGCCGATATTGCGATCCATCACACAGTAAAGAACCGTCTTGCCATCCGGTGACCAACGCCCCTCCTGACCTTCGCGAAGCTGCAACGGCAATCCCGTGGGCAGCCCGTTGGCCGCCAGTTGCAGGCTCCACAATTGTGGAACGGTTGACCCTTGGGTGTAGGCTGTCCACAATAGCGTGTGGCCATCAGGAGAAATCTGCGGATAACGGTCAATGGTCGTTCCTGATGTCACCATGCTATATCCTCCCCCTTGGTTAATGGCTGACATTCGGAATATGCTGTTTTTGCCAGCGCGGCTTGAGGAGAAATAGGTGAATTGTCCATCAGGCGAAAACGTGGGAGCCTCATCAAAATAATGGCCTTCCGTGAACCGCTGCAAACGGCCGCCGGCGGAAACATCAATCGCCCATAAATTTGAGAAGTGAGCCAAGGTTCCATCCGGAGCCGGCTCTTGATCCAGCACGTCCATCAACAACCGCTTGCCATCAGGCGATAGGGCGCTGCCGCCAACCCAACGTGTGGCCGGAAAATCCGAGAGGCGGTGAATCGCCTTCACTGACGGAGAGCGCTCAATCACATCGCTGTCCGCGAAAACGGTGCTGAATTGCACCTGCAACCCCTTGTCGGCAACCGTGACTTCCGGCAGCAGATAACCCGGAATTTGCGTTCCCATGTTCACCTCAACCGTGCTGGGCGAGGTCGGATTCAGAGTGACATTCTTGGAATTGTAAGAAAGAAGCCGTAGCGTATAATTTTGAATTGTATTGGCAACCGAGATGACCATGGGGGTCTGACCAATCTTTTCGCCCGTTTCCGCAAAAATATCGGCTCCACTTGGAGTGCTCGATAACGTAACCTTCGGAAATTCTAAATTGAAAGTAACTTCCGCCGGCTGGCCCGAAGATAGCCAGATGGGTTTGTTGACATATCCGTCCATTCTTAACTCCCCAACCCAAGAGCCGGCGATCTGGCCGACCTTTGGAGTTTGAAAGGGGGTCGTGCCGACCTGGGCTCCCTTGCTATAAACGCTCGCTCCGGTGGGATTGCTATTAATCATCACCGGGGTTCCGCAGCCGGCAAGGAAAAGCGTCGTAATTATTAGTAGTATAGAAGCAAGGGATGTTAATTGGATTTGTTTTTTCATATTTTTGTAATTTTCGTTTTATTTTTTTACTGTTTTTGTTTCAAATTTAAGATTTTCACCCCGCCACCGGGATGCTCACGACATCGCTCCATTGGCCGACGCGCTGGTCGGATTGGATGTAGATGCCCTTGTATTTCCACAGCGCGCTCGTGCCGGCGGGCGGCATGGCGGCGGTGTCGGTGTAATTGGGGATGCTGTCTATGGCCAGAAACACAAAACCCTTGCCATCGCCGCGATCCATCCACAGTTCCAAGGCGTCCATGCCCTGTTTATACCAACCCACCACCACCTGCCCGGCGGTCAGTTGCACGTAAAGAACGGGCTTGAGCGTGGTCGGGTCCACGGGTGTGTCCGTGCCGATGATCTGCAAATCGGCGCCAATGGCGTCGGTGTATTTTTTATTGGTCTTGATGTTGGCGACCAGCGCGGTGAGGCGCTTGAAGATGCCGGGGGCGACCATTGCCGGAGCCGCGCCCAGCACGGGAGCCACGGGCACGTCGCCCAAGGCGGGGTCACCGCCGTTGCGGGCGGCGTTTTTATAGGCCGTCCATTGCTGGGAATACGCGGCCACCTGCCCCTGCGCGTTGAGGCAGAAATGGAAGAAAAGGCCATCGGCCGTGGTGGAGGCAACGTCGGCGGGGTCGAGATTCAACGTGGCCTGGTATTTGGGCAGCTTGCTGCTGATGTTGGTCAGGAGTGAGTCTTTGCCGTTGTCATCGGCGGGGAGCCAGTAGCTTTTCATGGTCTTTGATGTGTTGTTGTTTGTTTGTTGTTTTTGCGGTTAATCCGTAAAAATTGAGAAAGGGATGGAAACCGGCGTTTTGGGGCAGATTTGGGACAAAATGCTGGTTTTGAGCCTCTTGCAATGACTGATAGGCGTCTGATAACGATTGATTGGCGTCTGGCAACGGCTGATTGGCCCCGCGCAATGGCGGATGGAGGCCACGCAGCGGCTGACGGAACCCATGCAACGGCTGGCTGGCCTCCTTCAGCGGTTGAAGGAACTCCGGCAACCAGCGAAGGAAGCCACGCGGCGGCGGATGGAACCCGCGCAGTCATGGCGTGGCCTCCGCCAGTGATTGAATGAGGCCATGCACCCGTCGCGTGAACCCACAGAATCGTCGAGTGAGGCTGGAGAATGGTTGAAGGGACTTTTTCTGCCCGCAGCGGGAATCGGCTTGAAAAATGGAAAATGTTTCCGCCGCGCCACTCGCCGCGTTTAGCGGCGAGCCGTGACCGGCGAGCCAACGCCGGTGCCAAAAGTATTTTCGCCATGCTCATAAACTTATCCAGTGAAACCGCCTGATAAAAACAAGAAATTTAATGACTGTCAAGCGGCAGTTGAAAACCAGTTTATGACTCGTGGAACTCGTCCCTCCGAAACGTCCCTGCCGAAAATAAAAACCCCGTTGGAAATTCAGGGAGCTGGAAAGCGGGTCGTGGATTTTACTGCGCCGCCGCCCGCCGCGCCCAGGCGTCCGCCGCCAAAATCTGTTCCAACGTCGGATGCCCGACCACCTCATGCGCGTCCATCGTCCGCCGGACGGTTTCGGTGATTTGCGGAAAATTAATTTTGCGGTTCACAAAGGCGTCCACGGCCACCTCGTTCGCGGCGTTGAAAACCGCCGGCAACGTCCCGCACGTCTCCCCTGCCCGCCGCGCGAGCAGGATGGACGGAAACCGTTCCGTGTCCGGCTCCTCAAACGTCAGCGTGCCGAGCTTGGGGAAATTCGTCTGCACGCGGTCGCTCGCGGCGCGGCCGGGATACGTCAGCGCGTATTGGATGGGCAAACACATGTCCGGC
>Ga0302280_1004098_pt1 | contig 10159 bp, 2 predicted proteins | sample III_Fen_E1_1_FD_198771 | JGI IMG/M metagenome (GOLD analysis project Ga0302280, IMG submission 198771) | Peat permafrost microbial communities from Stordalen Mire near Abisko, Sweden - III_Fen_E1_1 | ecosystem: Environmental > Terrestrial > Soil > Wetlands > Permafrost | place: Sweden: Abisko...
ATTGCTGTTTACTACGTGCTAACATGCCTTACCCCCTAATACATCCTATTGGGAGCATAGTAACATATTTTTAACTGGCTAACTGTTCATGAAATGGCCCTATATGATCCAGGACATACAGTTGCATTTTACATATAAAAATGCTAAAATATCGATAACTAACTGCAGATACAAGTATAAAAAAGGGGTGAAATTATGCCACTAACAGCTGCTCAACAACTCAAACTTGATACAGATTTATTAAATGCTATTAGAAGGAATAAAGCGCTAGATGTTTCTGCGTTGATTTCTGCTGGAGCAAGCCCATTTGCAATTTTGAAGCCTATTGATAGGAAAGAAAAAGATTATGATTTGTTTCTTGAAGTGATTATTTCTAGAGACACAGCTGTATTTAAAGCGGTATTAGCTCATGCTAAAAGCACAGGACATGTAATAGATCTTGGAAGAAATATACTATCGGATAGAAGGGACGTATACCACCTGTCATATCCTATGAATATTTTTCAATTATGTAGCTCTTTTGGTGGTGCAACTTTTATAAATGCCTTATCTGAATATGCAGAAGCAACTAAGCAAAATTCAAAAGTTTTAATCAACAAACCAATAGTGTATACAGATGAGCGTGGCAATGAAATCGGTAAGGTTCATTTCGGTTCAGTGCTAATGACATCTCTAAACGCAGAGCTATTAGGCGCGAATTTTCTTCCTACTGATACTGGCGCTAAATCAATAGAAACCGCTAAACGAATACTTTCTAACTGGATCAATCGTCGCAGTGAGGAAGGTGAATTCACGTTAGAAACCCCTTTTGAAATAACGTGGAAAGGCCCAATAAAGAATTTAAAAGCCCTAATAGACCTAGGCCTTAATGTTAATGCAGTAACTGACGGACAAGACCTTGAAACACTAATCAAATTAATGTGCTCTTATGCTAAAGATCCTAAGGAATTTGCAGAATTTGTAAAACAAGGAAAAATTCAATTTAGAGGCATAACAGTCACTGCCATCGGTACAGATGCTAATGGTAAAGTCGTATTAGATGTAACTGCGAAAAATAAGAGGGGCTTATTCCCAATTCCATTCAAGATCACTCTAGATTTTGATGAGGCATTAGAGCTAGTACAAACTGCTGTTAAAGCTTCTCCTTTGACAAGGCGTGTTGACGCTCTCGAAAATCGAGTATACACAATGTCGGAATCTCTGCTAGAAGATGCTAGAGAATCACTGACAGACAATCCAAATGCATTACATTGCTTTAACGTACTACAACGCGAAATCGAAGGCTTCTTGCTTGGCAATCAAATTGCTAAAACTGGTCGTTTTGAAATCAAGCCAACCACACAGTCAGCTATGATAATAAAAAATGCACACAATATATTGTCTGCTGTTGGACAACTGTCAGGCTTCTCAAGCATCGCATTTGCGGTAACAGAACTTCTGGTTAATGAAGCTACACAAGCTTATGCGCGTAAACAAGTTAAAGGCGTACTAAATGCAACTGAAGGCATGAATTTCAGCAAGGTTGCAACGAAATTAGCTGTAATGTTGACCAACAGAGCTATGGCTAGCTTTGCGCATATTACTGACAGCACAATCTCATCATTAGTGTCTAAAGTTAAAGTCCACTTTGATGATTTGCACAATTTCCAAAACCCAGCGCAGTTAATGCTGCACGTATTCCAAGAGTCAACTAAAGCTCTGCCTGCTCCAAGGCTTAGTGATCACTCTGGTTCTACACCTTTATCGAACTCATCAGGCGGCAACCAGCAACATTCTGGTGAAGAGCTGCAATGGGGCTATGCAGCGATTAAGGCTAAAAGCGAAGAAGCGAAGAAGAGCAAGAGCGTTCTTAGATTCGTGCCTGGTTATAGCTGTATGCATCCAAGTATGTAGTACTCTGAAGAGGTCCCGCCGGCACATAAGACTGCGGGGCCATGAGTGTTAAAACCATTCTATGTAAACCAAAGTTTCCATAAGCCCTGAAAAACCTAGCGAAAATCATGATATTTATCGGTGCAGTTGCATTTTAACTTTGCTTATGGGCGTGTTATTATCGGGTGTAAACATACGGATATGTTAAGAATTTAACAAATTATAACAGAGTGGTACCGTATGTTTAGATATAAAGCGCCAATTGGTGCCCGCGCCAAACTAAAGCCAGATATTACTGGCGCCAGCCATTTAGATCCGGCAATTTTCAAAAAAATACAACAAGCCATAGATTTTCTCGAAGAAAAAGACGAGCTAAAAAAGAAGAAAGCTGAGTTTAAGATTGATTTCAAGTACAAAGATGCCCTAGGGCGTACGATGTTTGACCATGCGATTTTGGGTGGGCATCTGAAACTATGTGAATGGGTTTTATTAAAGTCTGGCAGAGCATTAACACCCCTTGAGCACGCCTGTAAATCTGGCGATTTGCTGCAAGTAGATTCCTTATTAACAAAGATGCCAGATGGCGCTGAGGTCGAATATACCGCTTTCATCTTAGCCATTATGTATGGTCATCACGCTGTGGTGTTGAGTATGATTGCCAATCTCACCTTTGCAACATCCTGGAAATATAACACGGTGTGCATCATAGCGGCACAACAGGGTGATGCCAAGATGATGCAACTGCTAATTAATGCAGGGTTTGACGTTACAGCGCAAAATGCTAAGGCTCTAAGTGTTGCAATTGATGCTAAAAATCTAGCCATGATTCACCAATTATTGCAGCAAGATAATATGTATCATCTTGCAATGAAAAATAGCGCCAACATTGAACAACGTTTAAAAAAAGCAGGCATAGCAAAGACGATTAGCCAACTAAAGCAGCGCGACAATTTAAAAGTCGCATACACTATATTCCCCCAAGACAACCCCTTTAACTACTACAGCTTTGATGATTATTTTGATTTTGAACACAAAGATGCTTCTGGTCGCACGCTATTTGAGCAAGCCCTGCTATATGGGCACAAGCAATTAACCGAATCAGTAATAGAGGAATCAGATAGAGAGTTCGCACCCATAGAAAAAGCCTGTAGGGATGGTGAGCTGTCCTTGGTAAATTCTTTTATTACAAGCCTTGCAGATGGTGAAGCGGTAGAATATACGGCATTTTTGTTTGCCATTATGTATAAACAGCATGCAGTGGTCCGTAGCATACTGGGCACGCTTATATTTAAAGATTCATGGCAATATGAAACTGCGTGCATTATAGCAGCAAGGCAAAATGACTTAGCGATGTTGCAGCTCTTGGTAAATTCTGGCTTTAAAGCAATTAATCAAGATGGTTTAGCCTTGTCAATTGCGATTTATAACAAGAATAAAATTATAGTTGAGTATTTGCTAGAGCAAAAGGACGTGTGCCAGCTTGTTGCAACTAAGGCTGGCTTAAAACAACAATTAGCAGATGCTGGCTTGGACAAAGCTATCAGAGTGTCAAAGTTTGGCAACTATGAAGATGGCATCGAGAATAATATGCGCTTGCTAGCTTCAGTGATGCAAACCGGCATGATGGAGATGGATTACTGGTTAAACACTGGTAAAACTAAAATTATGGCAACGATAGAGCGAGATTTAAGTGCAATTGCTAAATCTTTAGTAGAAATTGAAGCTACGAAACCTATGGCTTGGTTGCCAAATATTGCCAAATTAAAAAATGGCGCTTCAAAAGCCACACCAAGCTTCGAAAATTTAGCCTTGCCGCTTGCGCATTTGCAGCCACAATTTAAGGCACAACTACCATTGTGGCTGCAAGATGTTTTAAGAGATAAGATGGCGCAGCTGGTTATTAGTTATGAGATTGCTGGTGACTATCACGCAGCCGCTGTTAACTGTAATTTTCATCTAAACTGCCATGTTGCATCTGTTGCCGAGCCAATTTATTTAGGAGCCTTAAGCGCCACTAATGTCTTTGATGCCAAAATTTATTCTGCAGTTGAAGATATTCATGGCTATATTTGCTGCTCCAAACACCCAAAGCCTGGATGGGTGGTTGCACCACCAGCGGAGTTGAATGATTTAGCGGCATGGGCGCTAGAACTAAGAGTGTATCTTGGGCTACAAAGCATGACTAATTTTAAATTTAGTCTAAACCCACAATTATTAAACCTAAAATTTAGCAGTCATGATTTGCGGACAAATCTGACAAAATTGCTGAGCTGCGATATTGGGGCTCCAAACACAAAAGACCTGGCAAAGGCTCGAGAGCAAGCTGCAATTAATAACAAGGTTGTTAACAAATATCGGCATCTTCTACCAAAACACCAATATTCTGTAACTGTTGAAGTTGTAGATAAGGACATTGCCTCCTTCCCGGGCCAACATATCAATAAAAAAGTGGGCTATGATTTTAAGTGTTATGAGCTTGGTTCTACAATGATGACTACAATTGAGATTAATGATGTTGGCGGCCAAAGCTACAGCTTTGGCGGTTTACCAGGTGAGATTAAACCCTGTAGTGATATGGCAATGCTGTTAGGAGCTGATTTAATCTGTAGCGACCTTCGTCAAAACTCCAAGGAGCTTAGCTTTGAAAGTTACGGCCTTTGTTTCAACCTGGGGGCTGATGGCAGTTTAGCTATAACCAGGCGTGAGTCAAGCTATGAATCTAGGCTAAAGCTCAAAACCCCAGGCACCATTACTATTGCCGGCCTTGATTTCCAAGAGCTGGATATCACTGCCAAAGAACTGGGCTTTAATGCTGAAACTTCAAGCACATTACTTAAGGCAGATGTAAGCTCTTTACGTAACAAGTCAGAGTTTGAATGCCAAGTGGCACAGCTTAGAGCTGCTTGTGTGTATAACGACAATGCTAAGTTTAGAGCAACTCAAATTTTGCAGCTCGATACCTATTTTCTAAGTAATGTTGGCGGTAGCTTAAGTGGGGAGCTTGAAACCAAGCTTAAAATTAAATCAGCGTGGTACTCTAACGATAAAAGTGTGCTTGGGGCTCGCAATTCTAATACTAAGATTGACTTTGGCAAAGAGCTAGCGCTTACAAGTTTTGGTTTTATTGTAGGCAAGGTTGTAAGTTTAGACAACCCGATTATTAGTGGGGCTGGGGTTATTGATGGGTCTGGCATGGTTGCTCTATATGGAATTATTAGGATGCCTGGAGTTGACATCCAATCCCCCAACTTGCGTTTACTGAATCATGATTTTGAGTTGAAACCGCAGAGCAATTGCGGGGCTACTTACTTGGAGTTAAGTGGCTTGGAGTTAAGCGGTGAGCCTCGTGTTCTTAAATATCCTTTTAGAACTGCAGGCTTTTTTGTGATGCGCAAGGCTGGACTTGGTATTACAGCTATGGAAGCAAAGATGCAACAACGTTTTGGTTTGATTGAAAACTACGAGTTGGCCACGCTCCCCAAGGCAAGCTATAGCATCGGTATTGCCGCAACTATTCAGGCTGATAAGGGTATTTATTTTCTATGTCCTGAGGCTAGCATTTACAAAGTTGATAATCGTTCAAACACCCCGGTTAGTCTTTTGGCTGCGAATGGGCCTATAAAAATATATGCCACAGATTTAGATGCACAGTTTAATCAAGTATTTGCTAAACGAGGCATGTTTTGGCTCCCGCGTGGGATTGAGCTAGGCCATCTGGTATTAGATACATCTAGGCGGATGGTTGCGACCTTTTATAGCCATGCGCATCGAGCCAGGTCTTCCAATTTAGGCAACAACATTAGACCGCAGCATTATGAGTTTTTGGGACAAAACTATGACTCAAGGATGGATGAGATATTTATCAATGGTCATTTGCTAACATTGCCGGTTGCTATGAGCAATGGCAGCTATTGGAATTTCGAAGACAAGTTAGAGATTATTGGCGGATTAACTAACCGTGGCAAAATATCTGTTGGTCATTTAAAACACCACTCCGTGGGCCCATCTCTGGCAGAGGCAGGCAAGCTTAGTGTCAGAGGGGATTGCGAGCTACATGGCCTCTTTGGCTTTAAACCATATAGCAGTGAATTTGTGTTTCAATATATCAACTATTGGACTCGCACTGGAATTGGTGAGCCCTGGGACAGGCCTGCGCAACCTAGGGAGATGCATTATCAATTCTGTAACAGTAAGCAACCGAGCTTTGAAGTCGCTGGTAATTTAAAAGTTATTGCTGGTGGCAATGCTCAAATTTATCTGCAAGGCGCTGTGGTTAATGCACCAAATATGGATGCGAGAATTGGGTTCAATAGCGGGCCTTTTGAAACGAGCTTATTTCAGGAAATAATAAGTTGTAGCAAGCAGGAATTTACAGCCCTAAAGAATGCTAAGGCGCGCATTAGGCATAGAACATTATTGCATGGAGGGGGGGGGAAACCACATCTGCTATAGACTCCCCAGCTAATGTGACTAAGGCTGTTAATAACCACCACTCCAACATCGACATAGAAGCCTATGCCCTAGGCTTTTTAGCAGGGATGAATAATTTCATAAATGCACAAAAGACCATTCATAGCCAAATAGGCTTAGGTTCGCAGAGTGTGCTTAATGCCTCTGGCATATTGAATGGGGTATTATCTGCAGCTGATTTGCTTATCCTGGTAAGTGGCAACGCTCAGATATTCCCAAGCAGAGCTGTGCGCCATGGGAAGCCACCATCAATGGTTAGCAATTTAGCCAAAGCTACATTTAATAGCAATGCTGTAGTTTGTAACCCAAATGCAGGAAAAGATTTTGTGCCAGGTCCTGATATTCAGATAGCCTTTAGGCTCTATGAAGCAGCCTGGTTTAACCAAAACCAAAGCTTGGAATTTTATCTTAAAATTTTTAACGACATTGTTGTAATTAATAGTAATGGTGCGCTATCCATGCCAAGGCCGCAAGCCATTTTTAGCCAAAGCCCACAGTTGTTGTTAGAGCGAGTAAAAGAAGATTGTCAGAGCCGGCTGCATAGGCCTAGGATTTACTTTGATAAACCCATAGACTTGGATTCTGTTGGACAATTGTATCGTAATGGCCACAACTGGTTAAAAGCTAATAATTTAATAACTAATCATTCAGCAGCATCGGCCCCAAGCCAGCAGCTTGCTTTGCTTGAGAGTGGCAAGCACCCCAATCCCCCAACTGAGCCGATGTTGTTTTGCCAAGCCATCCAGAATGATGCAGGGCAAGAAGAATATATAACCCATCTTTATCTACCAAGAGCCATGCTTGAGGAAGTATGGGCTATGGGTGATGGTCCGGGATTTATTGGCACGAGCTTAGCTGTGTTTTCCGACAACCTAACGCCAGAGCAAAATTTAGCACTGCCTGGAGTAATTAATAGGCCTGCCTTTCATAAAACGCTGCAAGATTTTTATACTAACAATCCGCGCGCAACTCAAACTATGCGCAACAAAGCTCTAATGCTACAACTACAGCGACAAGCGGAAGACCTTAAGCAATTGGCAACTGCGCGTGACGTGCCAAGCAGCACAATTGTTGGTGGTAAGATTACAGCAGAGCAAGTTTTTATAGCTGTGAATAATAGGCTGGAAATTAACGCGGACATAGTAGCTAAAAATCCGTTTTTGGCCTCATTACTTGATGATGTAGAAATACGGAGCTTGGTAGCAAGAGTTTATGGGTGCAATCATGAGAATTTTCAGGATGTCATCCAAAACCAAGTGCGGATTTACGCCAAAGAAAAGCTACAAATTTTTTCACCTCAAGATGTAATTTTTAGAGGGATACAAACTACCTCTGAGCAAGGAACAGAAGTTTATGCTGGGCGAGATGTGCTTGATTTTAGCGTGAACTTGGTAATGCAGCGCGTGCAGCGCTTTTCTGAGGGGTACAGTCTTGATGCACATATAAAACCGTCGGTTTCACATCATACTACATCGGCAACTTCCTCTATAGATATGCATGGCGTGCGCAATGTTTATATGCAAGCAATAGTGCTTGAAGCCTTGCACGCATCCTTTACAGCAGAGCAAGGGCAAGCGATTATTGATGACGCCATAGAGCTGAGCATACATCAAGAGGAGATAAGCTACGAAACCGGTGGGTTCTTTAGTGAAGAAATCACCAAAGTGGAGCAAAAATCTATATCGGCCTCAGTACCTGCTCAATTTAATGTCAAAGAAACTTTAAAAATATCCAGTAAAACTGGAACCAAGCTTACAAACATTAACAGTAGTGCCAAGCTTAATGTGCTGCGCTCAAGTGAGGGGCAAGTGTTCTTTTTACTAGGTGTTAACCATGTTAGTTCAGTTGAGCAGTACTCCAGGCAGAGCATGGTCTGGGTAAAAGCGCGGACTACAACAAAAGAGCAGCACTATTTTAGTGATTCTAAAATTAGAGGGTTAATTGAAGTTGCAGCCAAAGGTATTGTCGTTGAACAGGTGCGAGCTCAAACCCAGGACTTTGTTGCGCGTATAAAATTTGATGGTGATATTAGCTATAAGACTGTGGATGCATATTGTAATATTAAAACCCGAAAGGTGCAGGGTCCAGGGCCTGGCTTGGTAATGTTAATAAATGCGGTGGTAACTGCCCTTACCTTCAATCCCTCAGGAAGCTTGGCTTCTAGTGTTTTAGGAGGCGCCACCTCTGGCGCTGCCCACGCAGCGCTAACTTCAGGTTTTGTGACCTTAAGTACGCGAGCAGCGTTAGCTCTGGTGAAAAATCAAGGCAATCCCTTTGCTGCGGCCAAAGAACTGGCTAGTAAAGATGTAGTAAAAGATATAGGCATGTCAATGCTGACTGCTGGATTGTTAACTGAGGTGTGTGGGGCTCTAAACTTACCTGTAGAATTAAAAGACAGAAAACTTTTTGAACAACACCTTAAATATAACATCGCCAAAGCAGCTGTTAATGTTAGCCTCAATGTAAGCATTAATGGGCAAAGTATGGAGCAAGCGATATTTGGGGGCATAATAGATGCTGCAATTAGTACCGTCACCTCAGCTATGTTAAGTGATGGCGCATTGAGCGATGCCCAATACACTGCATTGCAAGCTGGTATTGGCGCCTTGAAGGGCGTTATGGGCCCTGAGGGTGCTTTATGTGGCGCGCTTAGTGCATACCTTGCAACCGTTTTGCCTAAGCTTGCTGAGCCACTCAAGCCCAATTCGCCCTCTCTGCAGAGGACCGCAGATGCAATTAATAATCCTTTAAAGCCAAGCCTCGCTGGCGATACAACTAAAAAAGCAGGCACAGCTAACTTTTTAGCCACTCCAGGCTATCGTCATCACAAAGTTAATGTGCCGAGTATGCCGACAAGTAGTTTTAGGACCGCAAGTGTAGATGCTCCAGCGGCTGGGTATACGGCTGGAGATATCTACGATAAAGATTTTAATCTTGACTCTGGGGGCTCTCCCTTTAATTTCGCTGGGGAGAATATTTTTGAGCCGAAGTCGGTTTTGTTTTCCCCAAGCAAAAAAGCTAGTAGTACTGAGCCAAAGATGTTTGCTGGGTCATCTGTAGATGAGGTGCTAGCTAAAGTTACTTCTAAATCAGATTTAGAAGCACACCATACTACAAATAAATCTACTGCTGATACAAGTGATTATTTCGGAATCAATTCAGATGGTGATAAGCCGACTGTAGGTTCTCATGCTTGGAATATGAACTCTGTTGATAAGTTTATGAGCAACCCACTAAATACAGTTGTGCCAGAGTCCAAAGATGGGCCTAGAATAGTTGATGGCCTAAAATATGGGGCTGGGCGCTTGGTTGGTGGTGTTAGAGCTATGGCAAGGCCTGTAGAATTATTTGCACGTGATAATGATAGTGGTGGCGGATTCATCTATACTGGTGAGTCACCAGAATATGAGTATATACCAGAGCGTATGGGGCGGACTTTTGATGATGGGCATAGCAATGAATCTAAATCATTCTTATCAGCGTACAAGGAGCATCATAAAGCTAGCATGGATGAAGCGCGGATGTATGCGCGTAAAGGTAATCCGTTTATGGCTGGCTATACTAGTGGTGTAGCAGATATGGATGTGGGCATGGATGTTGCAGCAGTAGCTAGCTTGGGTTATGGGGCTGTTAGGGCTGCGCCTAGGTTATTCAATTTGGCTAAAACTGGCACTAGTAGTATGATGCGTGGTTTTGAGTTGGCTACAGAATTCAAAGAGATAGAGGTGGTTACTGCTGCTAGTAGTGAGGCGGCGTATGCGCAGGGAAATGTGGTTAATAAGGCTGTCATTACTGGCAAAAAAATAAAAATTGATGG
>Ga0302280_1004099_pt1 | contig 10156 bp, 9 predicted proteins | sample III_Fen_E1_1_FD_198771 | JGI IMG/M metagenome (GOLD analysis project Ga0302280, IMG submission 198771) | Peat permafrost microbial communities from Stordalen Mire near Abisko, Sweden - III_Fen_E1_1 | ecosystem: Environmental > Terrestrial > Soil > Wetlands > Permafrost | place: Sweden: Abisko...
AGAATTAACAGGATTATTAAAAATGCAGTTTTGAGCTAACTGGCCTCTAACTTTGGTAGAATTGAGCCTGGTGCATTCGGCTAAAAATCGCAAATGCCTGTTTATTAGCGCGTTGATTTTTGAAATTAATTCGTCAGCCCAAAACAAAAACGCTATTTTGAGCAAACTGGCCTCTAATATTTCTAAAAAATTTTGCAACCTATTAAAAATGAGAAAATTACAATTTTGTTAAAAAATCCCTCTATTTTAGAGGGGATAAAAATTTAAGTTATTCATAAACAGCATTTTGCAATTTTATGATCGAATATTAGAGGCCAGTTTGCCGGAAATGACGTTTTTTTGGAAAAAAAAGCAAAAAAGAAAGAGAATCTTCCTGCTTATATCTTTATCTTATGCGACTGGCAGAATAGTACCGAAGCATAGAAAATGTCCCGCTCAGGCTGGTCGGCGTCTTCGAGGTTGGAGAATAGTTTCAGGTACTCAAATCCGGTTTTTGCCTTGGGGATGATGAAGACATCGCTAAATATGGACCGTTTGTTTTTGTCGGTATACGAGTGTACCATATATATTCTTCTCCTGGTGAAAATAACATCGGTCTTATCATATCCCGGTGAGTCATATTTCACATGTACAATGGCTTTGATGCGCCGGTGAGAAAGGAAAAACTGCCTGTAATGCTTTTGAGAAAACACCAGGTACACCTTGCCGGAATCTATGTTTACTCCTTTATCCACTTTTATGTCCATGCCTTCGGAGTCTGTAATGTAGCCGGTATCAGCCATATAGTCCCTTTTACAATCTTCTTTATGATAGGTTATTTTGAAGTTCACGTCCGGAATATCGCTTGGCGCATAAGTATATATAAGGTCCTTAGCTTTATCTGCCTTTGTTTTTTGCCCCATAGTAAAGAGTGGCAAAAGGATCGAACTTAAAAGAATGAGGTAGCGGGCCATTTAGATCTTTGGTTTGTATTTAGATAATGCAAGTATCTTTTTATAGTCTTTGTCTTCAAATAGTTGCTGGGGCGTTACATCAGGGTTGTTGTCCATATATTGCCTGACTATCTGCCAGCCCACCCATTCTCCAAGCCGTGGTGAAGACTCGCGGGGTACGTCTTCATCATTGGTAAAAGGGGCGTCTTTCAGGTATTTATCATTTCTTGCGCCTTTTGTATTGTACAGTATTTCATGTGTTACCACGTGGTTCCATATCAGCCCGGCATTGTCCACACACCACTTCATCTGATCCTTAGAGTAGCCTATTTTTAAAGTATCAGGCATATTCGGCGTCACCATGTCAAGGAAATACAATTGTTTGCCGAGAAAGATCGCCTGGCTGAGCATGGTCTGGTCGGTCATTTTATCATAGTCATATTTCTTCTCGAAAACGGTTTTCACCACATCCGGTAAAATAAACTCGCGCGTAAACCTCTTTTTAAGGTAGTCAGGGTAGTCTGGTATAGAGTCGTATATGCGGTAGTTTACACCCAGGTACATATCCAGCGATATGCCGAGTCCGTTCTCATAGGTAAAGACCGTAGGTGTGCTGAAATTGCTAAGCACCGTATATACATGGGGGAGGGTATCTTTCGGGTAATAATATTTTATATGCCTGAATGCTTCAGTGATGGCGTTTTCTTCCGTCTTCATGTCCGGGTATATTTTCTGGCAATCATTATATACCTCCCTGATGTATCTGTTGCCGGTATAGTTTTTTAAGCCGGTTAGGGCTTTAGGTTTATCTGGTGGGCCAAAGCGCATTACCTGCTCGGTAAATACTTCCATTATGTCGGGGTATTTCTTATACAGGTTGCCCATAGCTGCCGCCCAATGAGCAGTATCTGAATTAAAAAGCTCCCGCTCGAACCTTATGATGTTTACCTTGTTTACCTTTACGCCAGATATGTCAGGGTTCCTGCGGTTACTCCTGCAAGAAATAATAATAAGGCAAAAAACCGTTAGAGAATAGAAAAATAAATACTTTTGCTTCGACATTATATAAAAATAACCTATGACCTATAGTTTAATAAAACGCGAATTTATGAAAAAGCTTTGTGCATTGATAATGATTTTAATTTTTACGGATACCGCTTACGGGCAAATGGCGCCATCCAGTCCTCCGCCGCCACCTCCGCCAATATTTGTACCCCAATATTATCCATTACTTCATCCGGGTATTATTTTTACCCCGCTTATTTCCTGGTATTCGGTTATCAATAACCCTGGCGACCCTAACAGGTCCTATGCGGCAAATAACGGCGCTCATGGAGGCTTTACTATTGGCGCGACCTTCAACCAAATGTTTACACCTAATTATGGCATTGAAGTAGATCCTGAATATGAACTTTCAGGCGGGGATATTACCCATAGCTATAACTACAATGGTACAAACTATTCCATTGACTATAACCTCCATTTACAATACCTTGATCTTCCTGTTGCATTCAAATTTGAAACTAATGCAATAGGGTATGAGAAGTATTTTCTTAGGATTGGCGGTACACCCAAGCTGTCAGTTGGTAACCGCGCTGATGTGGATACATCAATAGCCGGCGGGCCCAAACATCCTACAGTAGATAATGTATTGGTAAGGCAGGAAATAACTCCTATAAACCTTATGCTTTTTATTGGGGGCGGATTTGAATATAACCTGGCGGGAAATACAAGCCTGCTGGTAGGCCTCAATTATGAAGCAGGGGTAGTGAATGTGTGGAGGGTAAGCAGTGATAACCTTAACATAAAAAATCATATCTTATCCCTCAATTTAGGGATATTGTTTTAGGCAAATATGAAAATAGCGATATGCCAGCTTGATTACCATGTAGGTAATTTCGAATTAAATACTGCCAAAATAATCAATGCCTTGAAAGAGGCTAAGAAAAAGGGCGCTGACCTGGCGGTATTTGCAGAACTTGCCGTGTGCGGCTACCCACCCAGAGATTTTCTTGAATTCCATCATTTTATTGATCTCTGTGAGAAAGCCATTGAGGAAATAGCAGGGCATTGCCATGATATAGCAGCGATAGTAGGCGCACCTTCCCTGAATCCTGTGCATGAAGGCAAAGACCTTTTTAATTCAGCCTATTTTCTTGAATATGGAAGAGTGAGGCAGATTATCCATAAAACCCTTCTTCCTAACTATGATGTATTTGATGAATACCGTTATTTCGAGCCGAATACAATATTTAGCTGTATAGAATTCATGGGCTGCAAAATAGCGCTAACTATTTGTGAAGATCTTTGGAATATAGATGATAACCCGCTCTATAGATTGGAACCCATGCGGAAATTATCTGCCGAAAGGCCCGATATTGCTATAAATATAGCAGCTTCCCCATTTTCTTTCACGCATGATGCCAAAAGGACTGAGATACTGGCTAAAAATGCCAGGAAGTATGGCATACCTATTTTTTATGTAAATCACGTCGGTGCACAAACTGAATTGATATTTGATGGTGGTTCAACTATTATGCTTCCTTCCGGCGAACTTTATAAAATGAAGTTTTTTGAAGAATTGATTGAAGTTTTTGATGTTGATACAATCAAATCAGGAGAAGGCGCTGCTCCAAATATCCTCTATGATAAAACGAAACTGATATATGAAGCCCTATGCATGGGGGTGCAGGATTATTTCCGAAAACAAAACTTTCAAAAAGCTGTCCTCGGGCTTTCAGGGGGCATTGATTCTGCAGTGGTATATGTAATTGCGGCAAAAGCGCTCGGCAGTGAAAATGTCCTGCCGGTACTTCTTCCTTCTGCCTTTACCTCAAAAGCATCAATTGATGATGCCCTTGAAATGGTAAAACACATTGGCTCTCCTCCACAAATAATTTCAATAGAGGAAGCACAAAATGCTTTTCTTGATACACTTTCTCCTGTTTTTACCGGCCTCCCTCAAAATATAACAGAAGAAAACCTGCAGGCAAGGGTTCGGGGAACATTATTAATGGCCCTTGCCAATAAGTTTGGCCTTATTTTACTTAATACCTCAAATAAAAGTGAAATAGCAGTGGGCTACAGTACTTTATATGGCGATTCAATAGGTGGTATTTCTGTTCTTGGTGATGTTTATAAAACAGAAGTATATGATCTGGCTCATTTCCTGAATAAGGAATATCCTGGTATTATTCCAGAAAATGTTATTACCAAAGCCCCAACTGCTGAATTGCGGCCAAACCAGAAAGATACAGATTCCCTGCCGCCGTATGAAATTCTGGACCCTGTGCTTTATCAATACATAGAAAAGCGAAAGGGACCCCAGGAAATAATAAATATGGGATATGAAAAGGAATTGGTAGAGCGAATAGTGAAAATGGTAAACCAAAATGAATGGAAACGCTTTCAGGCGCCACCGATTCTCAGGGTTTCAGATAAAGCATTCGGAATGGGCAGGAGGTTTCCAATTGTGGCTAAATACCTGTCATAATTAGTGCGCTGCTATTCCTATCATCTTTAAGTAAACCCCAGTGAATGACAAATCTGCATGCTTCAAATAAGTGGAATCACGTTTTTCATTAATAATTACCGCGCTATCGGAAAAAATAAAATCAAGTCTGAATTGTTTCGGCTCATTAAAATATCCCCTATTGGCATTCGTCATAGTTATTTCACCTTCATCGGAAATTGAATTAAGATATGAAGTACCGGAAAATAACTGGACTTTTATTTTATTTTTACCAGCAAACTCAAAAATTGCAGTTTTACTTTCCTGTAGGCTATTCAATTGGTATCTTCCGTTATAGTGCGAAAATATTTCACTGTAGCGCTTTATTGTGTCGCCGGGTACAATAGAGTTTACACCAGCTTTTCTACTGATTGAATCATCTATAATTGCAACATTATCTGAACCAGGGGTATCTTTTTCCTTTTTATTACTCTGGTTACAGGAAATGAGGGTACAGGCAAGAATAATAGTGTATAAAAATTTCAATTTTCTCATTTTCAGTAAAGCATCAAAGATAAAACTATTTTACAAAAACCGATAGCAATTGGCAGCTTTAATAAATACATGAGGAAATAATTGACCGCAATTAATTTTTATTCTGGATATTTGCATAAAATTAAGGAAAACTGTGCATAAAAGAAAGATTTGCGTAATTACGGGTACACGGGCAGAATACGGGTTATTGTACCACCTTATGTACGAAATAAAGAAAGATGTTTACCTTGAGTTGCAAATTATTGCAACTGGTGCACATCTTTCTCCTGAATTTGGGCTAACTTATAAGGAAATAGAAAAAGACGGATTTATTATTAATAAAAAAGTAGAAATATTACTTTCCTCTGATACTCCTTCAGGTGTTTCCAAATCAATGGGTTTGGCAATTATTGGCATGGCAGGTGCTTTTGATGATTTAAAACCGGATATTATTGTGATACTTGGGGACCGTTACGAAGCTTTCGCAGCAGCTGCAGCAGCTTCCGTTTTCCGCATTCCTATAGCTCATATTGCAGGAGGTGAAAGCACTCTTGGCGCCATGGACGAAGCTTTCAGACACAGCATTACTAAAATGGCACAGGTACATTTTGTTTCCACTGAAATTTACAGGAAAAGGGTTATTCAACTTGGTGAAGATCCTATAAATGTATTTAATGTAGGCGCCACGGGAGTGGATAATATTAAAAAACTTAAATTGTTTAATTTGGCTGAATTTGAGAAATCAATAAATTTTAAGTTGAATAAAAAAAACTTGTTGGTAACTTTCCATCCGGTAACCCTTGAAAAAGAAAGCGCTGAAGCACAATTTAAAGAATTATTAGTTGCCCTCAGTTCCCTGAAAGATACTAATATTATTTTCACCATGCCAAATGCAGATACTGATGGGCGCATCCTTATTAAAATGATCGAAGACTATGTGGATAAACATAAAGACAACGCCATCGCATTCACTTCTTTAGGGCAGTTGCGATATCTGTCCTCGCTTCAGTTTGTGGATGCAATGGTAGGCAATTCATCTAGTGGAATAATAGAAGCACCATTATTTAAAATACCAACAATAAACATAGGTGACCGCCAAACTGGTCGAATTATGAGTGAAAGTATCATTAATTGCCCTCCTGAAAGGGAGGCTATTAAAGTAGCTATTGAACAAGCATATAGTCAGGATTTTCGAAATAAGATTAAAACCCTTCCGCACCCCTATGGAGAGGGCGGTACCGCAGCAAAAATTAAAGAGATACTTAAAAACCTCAACCTTAATAATATTCTAAAAAAACAGTTTTACAACCTTGACTTTCAAATCAAATAATGAATAGTACCATCAACATCCTATTCCTTGGCGGCGCAAAAAGAGTTTCACTGGCTGAAAGGCTGATGAAAGCGGGGAAAGAACTTGGAAAAACTGTAAATATCTTTTCTTATGAACTTGATAAGTTTGTGCCCATATCCGCCATCGGAAAAATAATTTTGGGCCTTAAATGGCAAGAACCGGATATTCTAAACCACCTTCAAAAGATCGTCGAAGAAAACAATATTAATATTCTTCTGCCATATGTTGACCCTGCTACTATTATAGCGGCGCGTCTAAAACCTAAGTCGGATATTTTCATTCCTGTGTCGGATTTATCAGTTTGTGAAACCTTCTTTAATAAAGCAAACGCGCAGGTATGGTTTTCAGAAAATGGTTTTCCTGTTCCTTTGGTAAAGCAAAAACTGCCAATAATTGCCAAACCTGTTACCGGCTCAGCTTCTCAAGGGATCATTATTATCAAATCTAAAACTGAACTATTAAATTTTGAAAATGATTACAATCAGGCAGATTATGTCCTGCAGCAATATATTGATGCTGATGAATATACAGTTGATTGCTATATTGATAGCAATTACCGCCCCCTTGCTATTGTTCCCCGCAAAAGATTAGAAATTACTGCCGGAGAAGTAACTAAGGCGGTTACAGTAAGAGATGATACTATTATCCGTTTAGCCGCAGAAATAATCGCTGCTTCTAGGCTTCGCGGTCCGGTAAATATCCAGTTTCTTAAAGAAAAAACCACTGGCAAACTATTTGTAATGGAGGTAAACCCACGTTTTGGCGGAGGGGTTATAAACAGTATTGAAGCCGGTGCAGATATTGCTGGAATGCTTATTAAAGAGTATCTTAGCCTTCCGAATGAGGCTGTAACCGATTGGAAAGAAAACCTTTTAATGATGCGGGCGAACCGCGAATTTTTTACAATATGCAACTGATCATTGACCTTGACGGTACCATCTGCACCGAAGAAAAAACATATAGCCGCAGCCTGGCAAAGCCAAAAGAAAAAGCCATAGAAAGTGTAAATAAACTCTATGAGGAAGGTCATATTATTATTATATATACCGCCCGTACGTGGATGGAATATGAAATGACCACCCACTGGCTCCAAACTCATCATATAAAATATCATCAGCTTATTATGGGCAAGCCGGTAGGCGATGCCTGGATTGACGACCGCGCCATTAGTTTTGATAATTGGGAAAACGTAATGAATACGCTAGAAAGCAAGAAAAAATAGTTTACTCTAGTCCTTTCATTGTGAGTTTATTTGAAAAACACGTTTAATTTTATTAGCATTTAACAAATAAAAGCTATCTTGCGTGAGTATTTAGAATGCAAAGTCAAATAGTGGCTCTTAAATTATTAATAAAATGAAACTAAAATCACTCTCTTTTGTAAGTACGTTTATTTTACTTTCCCTGTCTCTTCGTGCTGCAAATCCTGATTCATTGGTCATTAAATATATACAGGAAGTTACCAATTCGGTAGGTGGCATGGGTAATGTAATAGAAACAGGTGATAATTTCGGTGGACGAATCACTTGTATTGGAGACCTTGATAGTGATGGTGTACCAGATCTTGCTGTTGCTTCTTCGTTTGATAATTCTGCATCTTCTTCTGGAGGGGTATTTTTTATTCTTTTTATGAATTCAAATGGAACTGTAAAAAGTTATAATAAAATTTATTCAGGCCACTCTGGTATGGATTCCTTGCCATCAGGATGCAGATTTGGGCAAGCTATTGCTAACCTCGGCGATATAGACGGTGATGGCATTCAGGATCTTGCGGTAACAGCCGTTGGGGCAAATAATTATGCAGGAGCAGTTTACATCTTGAATATGAAAAGGAATGGGGATGTAAAGAAATCTACTTTAATTGACGGAAATACAAGCGGATTCACAGGTGTAATTAGCTCAGGCGACCTTATGGGATTTGATGTAGCCTGCCCTGGCGATGTAAATGGTGATGGTGTTAGTGATGTTTTGATTGGCGCCGGAGGAAGTGACAATGGTGCAGGAGCTGCTTATATCCTGTTCCTTAATAAAAACAGTACCTTGAAAGGGTATAAAAGGATTGATGATAGCGCTTTGGGTTCTGGTGTTTTAAATAGTGGTGACAATTTTGGCGAGGCTGTAGGGGCTATTGGAGACCAGGATGGTGATGGCGTACCAGATATTGGCGTTGGTGCGGAATTTACAAACAATAGTACTGGCGCTTTTTATGAGATACACCTGAATAAGGATGGCTCCGTAAAGAACTATGTTAAAATTGATGGAGGCCAAAAAGCGCTTTCTAATGCTATTTATTCAGGAGATGCCTTTGGTAGTGCTGTGGTGCTATTACCTGACCTTGACGGTGATGGGAATAAAGAATTGCTTGTAGGCGCCGAAGCTGACAGTACAGGTGGCTCACTAACTGGTGCTGCTTATATCCTGTACATGGATAGCAGCCATAATGTGAAATCCTATGAAAAGATAGACAATAATACCCCTGGCCTAAAAGGCAAATTGGGAGTGGGTACAGAATTTGGCGCTGGCGTTGCTTATTTGCCATCATTCAATAACAATTACAAATACAGTGTTGCAATAGGTGCACTTGAACCTAATGAAAGTGGATATTTTTATAATATTTTCCTTGACCCGTCAAATACTAAAAGTATTAATCCATCCACCCTTCTCGGCCATGTAACCCAGTCTACCGGGTCGGCTTTAAAGAATTCAGAAATTTATCTTTTGACTTATAACTGGGGAGATAGTGTAGTTACTGCTGTTGATAGTATTGTTACAGATAGTACAGGCTATTACAAATTTAACCTTACATCGACTGATACAATAGTGTATCTGTATGCTGATCCTGATAGCAGCACATATCCCGGCCAAATGCCAACTTATGATTCTTTATCAACAGTTTTTCAATATGCACATCCCATCAGAACTAAAAGCGGAACAGATACTGTGAACTTTAGCACAATAGCGGGCACTAATCCCGGAGGAGGTGGTTTTATCGGCGGCAAAGTTACTGTGTGTTATTGTAAAAAAGCAGGTCCCGGCACACCGGTTGCAGGTTTAAAAATAATATTAATGGAGGCAGGCAAGCCCGTAGCCTATACTTATACAAATAAATTGGGCACTTTTGGCTTCAAGAATCTGGGTATTGGCAATTATTCGGTATTTGTGGACCGCCCATTAGTAGACAATACAAAAGCTCCTGTAATTGATATTACAGTGACGAAAAATATACAGCAAAACCTGAATTTCAGTTTAACGCCTACCCAACTGGAATTACTTACAACTACGGCCGTTGAAAACGTGGTTGCAGACAAGAATGGTATTAGTGTTTATCCGAATCCTTTCACAGGCGTCACCCATTTGAATTACCATCTTGAAACAGATGAAAATGTAGATATCCGCCTGTTTGATGTATCAGGCAAAGAAGTAAGTGTAATTGCTTCCGGGATGCAGAATAGCGGAGATTACTCATACACGATAGACAAAAATAATAACATTACAAGTGGCGTTTATTTTGTAAGATATATTATTGAAAATGAGGTTTCTACATTGAAAATAGTAAACGTAGAATAATGTCTTGTTGGGGCGTAATATTTTATGCCCCCATCAACATCTCACACCACTTCAAATCCATCTTCGTATCCACATCGGCTGACCGTAGCGAAGGCATAATATAACCTGCCGTTTCATTAGTAATAAAGGAGTTTGCTGCATGGAATTTATTGGTTTCGCCAACATATACTGCTCCATTGAAGGCATAAGTAACTGGCAAGTCCTGCCGACGGACTGCTTTGGTTTCAAGTAGCTTATGCATAAGCCCTTTTTCATCCAATGTAACCATCCAATAAGGGCTTTTATTTGGTTCGCAGATGCTGACGCAAAAAGGATGGCCTTC
>Ga0302280_1004104_pt1 | contig 10141 bp, 10 predicted proteins | sample III_Fen_E1_1_FD_198771 | JGI IMG/M metagenome (GOLD analysis project Ga0302280, IMG submission 198771) | Peat permafrost microbial communities from Stordalen Mire near Abisko, Sweden - III_Fen_E1_1 | ecosystem: Environmental > Terrestrial > Soil > Wetlands > Permafrost | place: Sweden: Abisko...
TGGGCCATTATTAGCTCATGGAATATAAGTTATATTAATAGATGTAGGACAAGTTAATTACAGTAAAAAATCAATTAGCATTCACTCGACAACAGTTTCTGGTTCCGTGTCAGTTCCTACCTCGGCGTAGTCCTTCTCCAAGGCAGCAATATCTTCCCTCGCTTCCGAGAATTCTCCTTGCTCCATTCCTTCTCCGACATACCAATGCACAAATGCTCTTTTACTGTACATCAGATCAAATTTGTGATCAAGCCGATCTAATACATCGGTAATTGATGTTGAATTGCTAATCATGCAGCATGCTCTGGTCACCTTTGCCATCAAATCACCAGGTACTCGCACTGGAGGCTCGTAGTTGATTCCCACCTTGAAACCAGTTGGACACCAATCCACAAATTTAATGTTTTTTTTGGATTTAATGTTGGAAATGGAACCACAGATGTCCTTGGGGATGATATCTCCTCGATAACTGAGTGAGCAAGCCATATATTTTCCATGTCTGGGGTCGCATTTGGCCATCATGTTGGCTGGTTCAAAGACCTATTCGGTTAGCTCTGGAACTGTTAATTTTTAGAAATAGGCTCTCTCAGCACTGACAATTGGAGAGTAAGATGCGAGCATGAGATGTATTCTGGGATAAGGCACCAAATTGGTCTAAAATTCATTCATATCCACGTTGAGCGATCCATCAAACCGGATGGAAGCTGTCAATGACGACACAACTTGCGCAATGATCCGATTCAAATTGATGTAGCTTGGGCGTTCTATATCGAGATTCCTTTTGCAGATATCATAAATAGCTTAATTGTCTAAAACAACAGATACATCCTGGTGTTAGATGAGAGAGTGAGTTGCAAACAAAGCATTGTAGGGCTAGACGCAGGCTGTTGATAATTGGGGGGAGGGATATATGTTGAAACCCATCTTTATTTTGCGGGCATAGTCTGAGGACAGATTCTCCAAGAGTAGAGAGCCAAATCCAGAGCCAGTGCCTCCTCCTAAAGCATTGAATACCATAAATCCCTGGAGAGCATTGCAATTGTCTGTTAATCTGCGAATTCTGTCCAGTGCTGAGTCGAGAATCTGCTTTCCCACTGTGTAGTGTCCTCTAGCGTAGTTGTTGGCGGCATCTTACTTTCCTGATATAAGTTGCTATGGATGGAAAAGCTAACGGTAGGGTCCTGTCCGAACCTCATCAATCACTGTAGGTTCTAAGTCGATATAGATCGATCGAGGCACATATCTTCCTGATCCGCTTTGCTCGAAAAAGGTGCCAAATGACTGATCCTCTGGGTTATCATTGGGTTTTTGACCATCAGGGTTGATGCCGTGCTCATGGCAAAACAGTTCCCAGCAGGCATTGCCGAGTTGTACTCCTCCCTGTCCTATGTGGATGGTGATGACTTCTCTCATTTTAAGTAAATTAATCCCTTTTTTGTAGGTGGAGTAAGCTATGAAGTATAATCCGATCAGAGAGCTTCAAAATTATTTCTTATACAAATTACTAAAATTATAATAAGTGATTGCGAGTAAATGGTATTAAAGTTCTCAATATTGGATATTTATTGAAATGCGGGCAATGGCGAATGTTTAAAATAATATATGTTTCAGATAATCATTTAATTATAATAACGACTAATCTCCTTCTTCAAAAATATCTGATAGGACTCATTGGTGGGAATTTTAACTTCGTAGATCAATTTTAACTTTCCTTCCTCGCAAATTTTTCCCTAATATGATTCGTCTTTTCTTTCAAAGTTAATAGCGGTACCGTGGTTTTAATTTTTATTGACTATAACTCCTGAAATATTTGTAATTCCTAAAAGTTTATTCATGTAGATAGAGTTCGAATCAAATTTCATGCTTTATTTTATATTATTTTTGATGTAGTTCGTTAATTAGGCTGCTGCTAAAACATCTTTGACTATTCGGAAATCATTTGGATCAACATTGAAAGGGATTTATTTCAGACTACAGCATTTATAAACCAAATATGCAGTCCCTCCACTAATTGCAATTTCTCCAATATAACCGGCAATGAAATCTGCATATTCATAATGAACTATAACACTTCCTACTATCAGAAGTGCCAATCCTACGGCTATGGATAAAATAGAGGGATTGATAAACTTTGTGAAACCATAACCTTCATCTGACGATTTCCTTTCTTCTTTTGTGACAGTATATTCAATCTAAAATGTTCCCCTTGTAAAACTACCTCGCTAATTGTATACATTAGCGATATTGTTTGTAATGGTTCTCCTAAATGCTTACAGATCAGAAGCATAATCCTTAAATGGTAGATATTATCTATTTTATATCACTTTTTTCAAATGATTTTGCAGTTTATTCCATTGAGCCCTCTAACTGTTATGAGCAACTTCATTCTTCTGAGTTCTGTTTCTAATAATCTATTCGTATGCCTCACAATCACATTCAGGTCGGCTCATCCAATCAATTCTATTTTACCAGATTTCCGATAAGTTCCTGTCTTGAAAATCCTGTTGAAACTGGCCTAACAATTTTTAATTTCTTTGAGTCTTCTTGTATCGTTAGTCAAAGCGAGGTAGCACACAGATTATAATATTTTTTTTAATAGAGAGCTTCATCTTTAAAAGATTTAAAAATGTAAATAGGACCCCTTCTCCATTCTAATCCTTTTATCTCCCTTGATCAATGTCTACCATATAGGCCACTGTCACTATCTCTAGATGATTCTTAAGAATAAAGCTTTCCAACCTTTCTACGGCTATAAATATAGATTGTTTAGGGTTCAGCCCAGGGGTATCAACAATAAACAGATCATCTTCTTTCCGAGAGGAAAAGGGATTAATAATTTTAGACGGATTAACTTTGTAGAGATTGAATTAGGAAATATCATTGGAATTAGGGGATTTCTCAATCAACGAAGGGTCCATCTTAACCATGTTGACAAAGGAAGTTTTGCCATGATTTGTTTTTCCAACCACAACTATAGTCTTCTTTGATGTAGATTGGCTTCCATTGTAGTGAGATCTTTCTTTTGACATGATTGTATAAAGTATTAATTGCAAAATGGCACGTTAAATGATTGATTTATAGGGGTTATTGCAAAAAAGTATAAATTATGATAATTAAAAGTATTATCTTCAATTTGTATTTTGCAAATTAACAGATTAAATGGAAAGAATCAAGTCAATATCTTGATTGCGGACGTAATTTTTGATCATATGGGCTTCAAGATGGCTCCCTTCGTAATGAACACTACATTGGTTTATAATTTATCTTATCATCACTATCAGATCCATTTATCTTTGACCCAGAAGAAGCCATCATTAGATATCAATCGCATTTCATCACATTAATGCAACAATCACAAACAATATCCATGATCCCTCATCTAGGCTAATTATTCAAGAAATACTTTTTATATAAATAGCCTCATTTATTAATACTTGATAAATCTAATTAATTTGCAATAGCTCTCTGCGTGACCGTAGCTATCAACATAAAGTAAGAAAATCAGTGAATGAATCTGCGCATCCTTGCCTTAAAAGAGGAAATTGAACCCTCCTCGTCAGAGTCGATGCAGTGGAACTCATCTCCGTTGATTTTGCGTACGTACGAGCTCATACTCAGCAGAAAAGGTATGAGTGGACTTTTTAAAACTTCATCATCATCTCCCATTTCGTCTAAACTTCCCTTATGATAGGGTCGTGGATTTGGCATAGAATAGAACCAAATATCTCTAAGACATTCCACGGAACTCAGTCTTCCACTTGATCTATCCACTTATAATATTTGCAATTGTCTTGCTGTGATATTCCGACTCAAAGGGAGTATACCCTGTGACCAATTTATACAAAAGGACACCTGCCGCCCATACATCTACTTTTTCATTATACCCTCCTCCAGTAAACATCTCCGGTGCTCGGTAATAAAGGGTTCCAGTGATGGTGAGCATGTCGAACTTAGTACCTCTACGGTGGTGTTTCCTGCAAATTCCAAAGTCAATGAGTTTAAGTTTCAAGGTTACAGGATCATACAACAAGTTCTAAAGCTTGATGTCTCGATGAGTAATCGCTCTCTGATGAAGATAGTGCAAAGTTTCCATCAACTGTTGGATTACAGTTCTCACTTCAGATTAACCTTTGAGCGTTGTCCGAGCCAGACTCGGAGCCGATAGAAGCTCCATGACTAGCCAACAGGCATGTTTTTTAAGATCAACGTAGAGAGCCTCATATTTAACGATATTGGGATGAGATACATTTTTAACCATAAGAAAGTTATTCTTGATTTAGAGTAGCTGTTCGTCATCGAACATGAATGATTTGACTGCGAACTAATGTCCATTTTTCTTTTTAACGCAGCGGTGCACGACACCATTTGAACCCTCCCCGAGTTTTTCCATGATTTGGTACTTTTCGTTGAAGAGGTCTGCGTGCTAAAAGGTAGCAGCGATGGCCTGGTCTTCGTTGTCTTGGAGGAGATCTTCGCATGAGGCCGTTTCATAAAGGATGTCAGAGTTGAAGTTTAGTTTCTGTTGAATAAGAGTCTTATTCCTGCTGATGATGGGTATTTCTTTGAGTGACCTCCTGATGCGATCTATGTTGTGGTTTCTGATGTGGCGACTGGCGTGTCGGTGGAGTTCTGAAGACTATTTCTGCATAAGTTTATTATTGTAATTAATCTACTGATAAATCAGTAAAAATTAGCAATATTTAAATATGATCTGACTGATGAGCGCCAATTTCGTTGAAAGAGTAATAGACTTCACAAAAAATAGAAAGGAATGGATTAGTGCAATTTCTATGGATTGGTTGGTAGTATAATATAAAAAGGAGTTGATATATATATAAGATCAACTTGGAGGAAAAAATAGTCAACTGAGAAAAATAGGCTGGAGGGGGGAGGGTTAAGGGAAAGCGGAGCATTCGCGAAATGACTCGAAATTATAGTATTATAGCTAATTGTGGGAGTTGACTCGTCACTTCAGTCTTTATTAATAATAGATACGAATATCATAGGTTTCATTGCTCATTTTCTTTTCTTTCTGGGTTTATCGCTTGATTCCTCATCCTCCTCGTATTCATCGTCATCCTCATCTTCTTCGAACGATTCGTCACTCTCTTAGTATTCTTCGCTCACGTCCTCCGGTTCTTACACAATTTAATTGTTGTTCTTGTCTTTTAGATCCACTATTTCAAGAGAGCTGATTCTAAATCATCAAATAGTTACGTGTTGAAGAGCGTGCTCCTATAGTCAGCATTCGCAGCCACGGGATTTTAACTGAAGTCTACCTCGTTGAGATTTTTCAAGACTGCAAGCTGCTTGAGGCTGTCAAGGTTTTCCACTTTATTACCAAGGAGGATGATCTGAGTGAGGTTGGGATAGGTCACCAGTTTCGCGAGACACTTATCATCCAACCTAAATTGATAAAGATATACTGATTCTTGGAGAAATCAACTGCTGCCAATTTCCAGGCCGGCAAGTTATCCAAGTTCTACAGTGAGCATTCAGCGAGGACAAGTATCTAAACCTTCTTCAACTTATCGAGCTCTTCCTTAATGTCTTTATTGATGGTATTTATTTTAATGCCGGTGAGGTCCAATGTATTCGAAGCCTTGCTCTTAGAGACGATGTCTCGTATCTTCTTCAGTTCGCTCATTTCAGATTTATGTTAATTTTATGCTAAATGCCAACATATCCAATTATTTATATCAACAAATAGGCGGAAATTGGCTCTTTAATGCAGATTTGGGCAAGCCAAGCTCAAGGGAAGATGAGGGAGGTAGTGAACTGTCTTAAAATGAAAGATTGTATATTTTTATCATTTGTATTAAAAGGGAAGTTAAAGTTTATCTACTTTATTTAAACTAGGCTTACCGCCAAAATATCTGAAAATCCAGATATAAATCTTGACCTAACAATTAAGTATTAGTTTTAATATCAAAAAACCATAATAAAAATGATGAAATCGGTAAGCCAATTGACGGTGATATTTGTTGCTCAAACATACCTCTCTCTGCCTTGATGAATGCAGTGGGAACTAAAAATATTTAAAGTTTCCAAAGTATACTTTTATTATTTATTAGTTATATCTCCCAATAAAATCCAATCCTCAAAATGGTCCGCCATATTTTCTTCCGGTTTCGCGGCTATCATAACATGGAGTCGTCAATTATCAATCTCCTATCATACAATTTGCTATCGATAATTATATTTTAATAGATTTATGATATTTACAATATCCTACATTGACAGATGATAATGAAGAAATAAAGAATATAGATGGACTCATCACCAAAAGTTATAATATTTTTTCTTTATAAATCCACCCTTTTTTTTGGCAACTGGGTTGGTTTTGATATCACAGACTCCCTTTTGGCAGGCCTCACACAATTAAGACATATGGGGAGCGCCCGAGTCTTCCAACTGTTTTTTGGACCGATCATAGTTTTTAAACTAATTTTCCCAAAGATATGCGGGTTCATAGTAGTCATCGCATGTCTTGCATCCCTGCTTATATCCTTTTCTGGAATGGGCAGACATCCATGTTTTATTGCATGAAGTGCATTTAAAATAGCCAAAAGTTTTGCCCTTTCCATAAAATGAATCGCTTTACACCCACACCCCTAAAATTCCTGAATAAGGCACAAAATCAGGCTCAGCAATTGACATAAGATATTTATTATACTAAAGATTATTGATAAATTGCACATAATGGAGCATCGTCATGCTATAGTATCATGATTGAAAGGGAATTTATACTATTTATTGTTGCCGAACGGCATATTCGGAATGATATCTATAAAATATAGAAATAACCGCCATTGGCTTACCTTCTCTGAATTTTAAAAATAGGAGTCAATTAACATTAAATGTGAAAAGTATGAGATTTCATCAAATCATTAAAAGGCTGTCTGGCGGAGTACCTTCCGGAAGAAATTAGATAGCTCCAGCCCAAATTGTTAGTAGGCAGCAAAGGTTTCGTTGCTGTAGTCTAATCTATGTTAACGAAGATTTGAGAATTTGAATCCGAAAAATATGTAGGGAGATGATACCGAGGCCACTAGCTGCATCAACTCAGAGACCCTAATCCTTCGAGTTCGCGGCCGTGTTAGGCAGATCAGCAAAACATCCATTTAAAGCCTGTAGAGCTATTTAGTCACCTAATTGCAGTATATGTATGAACTCTGCAAAAAGATGTCCTTCATAAAGGCCTATTGCGCTTCGTTGGCAAAGAGGTGAGGGTGGGTCAATCGCAGTTTTTTCTTCTTGCGATCGAACAACTTTTGAATTTTAATCTTTTCTTTAGCCTCATTCCAATTACTTTATTTTAACCATTTTATCACTAAATGGTCCGGGTTCTTTTTCTTTAGTCTTGCTTGCTATTTATTTAACTTCTTACGCTCTATAATAGAAAATACCAGCCCTTTTTCATGCTTAATGCTGCCAAAGAAATTAATCATTGACGATCGGATGTCAGTCGCCATAGATGAGGCCTATTCTATCTCTGCTATTTATTAACCATTTTGGTCCTCTTCTTCTTCTTCTTCTTCTTCTTCTTCCTCTTCCTCTTATTCATCTTCCTCTTCTTCCTCTTCTTCTTCTTCTTCTTCTTCTTCTTCTTCCTCTTCTTTCTCTTCCTCTCCACCTTAATTTTAGACGTCCTCCTCGTTTGAGTTCTCTTCTTCATTTAAGAGAGAGTCTTCTTCCTCCCTCTCTTACTCTTCTCCTTGGCTTTAGCTGTCCTCGCTCTAGCTCCTCCTTTTCCTCCTATCCTCATTATCTCTGCTCCTGCTTCTGTTCCTCTCCTTCTTCTCTGTCTTCACCATATCAGTCTTCTTCTCTCTCTTCATCATATGTATCTTCTTCTCTGTCTTCGCCATATCAGTCTTCTTCTTCTCTCTCTTCATCATATTAGTCTTCTTCTCTGTCTTCACCATATCAGTCTTCTTCTCTGTCTTCACCATATCAGTCTTCTTCTTCCTGCCCATTTAATTATGAATAAGTATAAAATCAATTATCCCTCATTTAAGTTTAGTAACAATTTAAACTTATCTAAGTCTGATAAATTATATTATCCTCATTTGACGAAGATCATTTGCAGGCCATCAGCAGACAGTCAAATGAGTGAATCTGAGGCAGAGGTCGAGCTCCGTGTATTCATTGGAACAAAACTATTATTTTAAGCAAACAACTCTGTATATTGAGGAGCAGCCACTCCAAAGCTTTGCTAGTAACTTGCGACCTGAGTGGTTAGTTTTGATACTGCGAACAGTGCTCACTCTGTCGAATGCCTATTTTTTTGAGATTCAGCAGTTATTCTATTTCTTGTTGCGAAACAGCATGTTCAAAGTGAATTTTAAAATTAGGAGACAATCATCATTAAATAATAAATAGCGAAAGTATGTTAGTCTATCCAATATTTAACATATCCCAAAACAAAATCATTTGGCTTAGTTCATCGCCCCCATCAACAAGGTTTTTATTTCAATAAGTTACTTAGCCATTTTATTGTTCTCGTTCACATAGATGCGCTTCTCATTGCCAAGTTTCTCCATTATCACCTTCATCTTGCCCTACAACTCCATCATCTTCTCGATCTACTTCTCCTTCATGGCGTTGTTGCTGTGAACTGAATAGAGGAATAGGTACTCTCACCCAAAATCTCCTTCTTTCCTTCAAGAAGAGTTGAGTAGTCTTATAAAATTTTGCCAGCCTCTGCAGCTTTCCCAGCATTCTCCTCAATGCTCTTGAGGAGTTCTTCGTTTTTTAAAGTGTTTTATATAAACTCATCCTCATTGAAATCCTTCTACATTGTCTCAATCTTCTCATTGCTGGTGTTGAATATCCTCTCGAACTCTACAATCTTTTAAGCGTATTATTTTTCTAAATAAATAGAATAGTACTAATCTCAGTGGCGTAAGTTCCCATCAAAGCGTTGCCTTCGGTGATCTCCCCCTTCAGTTGTTTGTTGATGCCATCAATCTCCACATTTTTCTTAGCAGCTATATCACTCTGCTGTTTAATTTTAACCATCTGAATAACACCCCATATACTTTGCCCTAAATTTGGTCCTTCGATTTTTTGGCCGTCTCTGTCAGCTTTTAAATCTCGTCCATGTATTTTTTTCGTACATTTTCAATTTAAACCTTAAATCCGTAAAGTTTCTCCTTTTCCTGAGTTTCAATACTTCCCAACTGAATAAAAAATTTCATACGGCAGCCTTTAAAAATTGATTTTATTTGGATAATTCAGCTTACTCCTCTTGCAATCTCCTTTGTTCTTCACCATTTGAGTGATGATTTACATGGGGCTCGTAAAGACGAGCATGCTCATGCAAATGGCTAGACTTGAGTTACTCTTCCTTGGACGAATGTTCAGGTTTGGGACTTGGAGCCTATTGATTAGCTTGATGCATATGTTGAATCTCAGCCTATCTTCTAAATTCAACTGGTTGATGGTGCGAATGGCCGTGACTGTGAGCTTCGCTATGTTCTTCCTCTAAATGCACATGTTCCGCATGATGCTGATGATTAGCATGAGCAAAGGTATGTTTGAGCACTTAAAACCTCCGCAAAAACTAGTTCCTCTTGGCTTCCCTATATTTTCTTTGAGTTTTGTACTCCTCCAAGAGAGTATCGATGGCCAAACTGCTCATTGCCTAAAATCAATTCAAATATAATCTAAATTTCAATGAATCAATTTAAAAAACCACAGGTTCCTCTTTCTCTATATTTTTATATTTTAACTTATGAAAAATGTATCAGAGCAACTGTCACTCCACCTTTTCGTCTATCTTACTCTCCAGTAGATGCATTTGCCCATCCAATTTACTCTTTCCCATTATTTTCCTTTTTTATTTCCTCAATTGCATGTTACCAACCATGTCAATGTACTTGGGGTCAGTCATCTTAGATCGCCGACGCTGTTTCAACATACCAAATTTCTTTTTTTGAAGCTAATATAACTCATCGAAAGTCAATTCACGAGCATTTGCATCTTCCTACTTCCCCGTGAGAGATGTTCCTCGATTTAATAAGCCCTTCTTTTCAGTTCTGCTAAAGTTTTTCAATGCGTCAATCCTCCACCTCAATTGGCCCATTTCATCTGTCAAATCCGCATGGGGATTAGCACTATTTATAAGTTTGCGGAT